>OGZF01000020.1_pt1 | contig 160513 bp, 127 predicted proteins | sample 1576771 | NCBI WGS metagenome assembly OGZF01 (sample SAMEA3541536, study PRJEB24748) | human gut metagenome | biome: human gut; feature: human-associated habitat; material: faeces | place: China | collected 2012
CTCAACTGCGCGGTGAAGCGTGTGATAACGATATCCGTTATATCGCAAGCGAACTCGCCAAATTGTGCGATATGTTTGAGTTTACTTACTTGCTGGATATGACTGCGCATGCGCCCGTATACGATGCAGAAATGCGTAAATCGTTCGGGTTGGGCTTTCATCCGAACCCGATGGGCTACTATGCATACGCGTTGACTGTGGGAAATTATATCGATTACATTATCAGAAGTAACCCGCAGGAATTTGCTACGATACCGTTTGTAGGTACGTTGCTCAAAAACAAAGATTACAAATAGGAAAGGTATTGACTTACCGGTCAAAAGAACTTTATCAGGAAGCTTAAAAAATATGGCAGCCGCGTCAGGAAAATTTTCCTGACGCGGCTGCCTTTTAGAGTGCTGGACTGCGCTAAGCCATGTTATCATATTGCGTGTCGTGCTGTCCTTTTGTCACACGGTTCGTGTCGTCCATTTGGAAGCATCCCAGACCGTATCTGCGAGCCCGTCATAGAACTCGGGCTCATGGCATACCATCAGAATGCTTCCGCGATATGCGATCAGTGCACGCTTCAATTCGTCCTTGGCATCCACATCGAGGTGGTTGGTGGGCTCGTCGAGGACGAGTACATTGGAGGGACGGTTGATCAGCTTGCAGAGACGCACCTTTGCCTGTTCACCGCCGGACAGGACTTTGACAAGACTTTCAATATGCTTGGTTGTAAGGCCGCATTTTGCGAGGGCGGAACGCACCTCATACTGGCTGTAGCCCGGAAACTCCTTCCAGATCTCCTCGATACAGGTTGTGGAAATATCCTGACTCATTTCCTGCTCGAAATAGCCGATCTCCAGATAATCTCCCTGCTCTACGCTGCCGGAGAGGGGATCGATCAGACCGAGGATGCTCTTCAGCAGAGTTGTCTTACCGATTCCGTTTGCACCGGTGATGACGATCTTGGAGCCGCGTTCCATGGACAGATTCAGCGGGGAGGACAGCGGCTCGTCATAACCGATTACGAGGTCGGACGTCTGGAAAATATATCTGCCGGGCGTGCGTGCCTCTTTAAAATTGAACTCCGGCTTCGGCTTTTCAGCCTGCAGTTCTATTACATCCATTTTATCCAGCTTTTTCTGACGGGACATCGCCATGTTTCTGGTGGAAACACGAGCCTTGTTGCGGGCAACGAAATCCTTCAAATCTGCAATTTCTTTCTGCTGCTTGTTATAGGCGGCTTCCAGCTGCGCTTTTTTCATCGCATAAACCTCCTGGAACTTGTCATAATCGCCTACGTAGCGGGTCAGCTGTTGATTGTCCATGTGGTAGATCAGGTTGACGACGCTGTTTAAGAACGGAATATCATGAGAAATCAGGATAAACGCGTTTTCGTAATCATTTAAATACCGTTTGAGCCATTCGATATGAGAAACATCGAGATAGTTGGTGGGCTCGTCCAAAAGCAGGATGTCCGGTTTCTCCAACAGAAGCTTACCCAAAAGTACCTTAGTACGCTGACCGCCGGACAGCTCGGAAACATCCTTGTCCAGACCGATTTCGGAAAGCCCGAGGGCGCGTCCAACCTCCTCAACCTTGGAATCGATCATATAAAAATCGTGTGCAGTCAAAAGCTCCTGCAGCGTTCCGGCGTCCTCCATCAGCTGCTGCATGGTATCCTCGTCTGCTTCGCCCATCTTTTCATAAATCCCGTTTAATTCCTGTTCCATATCCAGCAAAAAATCAAAGGCAGAGGTCAGTACCTGACGGATGGTCATGCCCTTTTCAAGGGCAGTGTGCTGATCCAGATAACCGGCGCGGACATTTTTGGACCATTCGACCTTACCTTCATCGGGCTGCAGGCGACCGGTGATGATGTTCATAAAGGTGGATTTTCCCTCGCCGTTTGCGCCGATTAAGCCGATGTGCTCACCCTTTAAAAGACGGAAGGAAACGTCATGGAAAATGGCTCTGTCGCCAAAGCCGTGAGACAGATGTTCTACGTTTAAAATACTCATATTGTTCTCTCTGTACTTTCTGAATTCTGAGTGTTGATATCGGATTGCTTCGTGCTTCCGTGCCCTCACAATCCGCAAAGACTATGTCCCGAAAAGTATAACGGGAAAAAAAGGAATTGACAACCCGTAATTCGTAGAATTTCTTGAGCTTTTTCACGGAAATGAAAAAATAAACCAAAGTCGGGGATTCTATGCTACAATGAGCGCAAGCAGATAATGAATAAAGCGCATTGTTTAAGAAGGGGGCAAATCAGATGTGGAAAAATCCGGACATTGACCCGTCGGCGTTTATTGCGCCCAGTGCAGACATATATGGGGACGTTTCGATTGCAGAAAACTGCAGTATCTGGTTCCACGCAACCGTGCGTGCCGGAGCAGGCAGCGTATCGATCGGTGCATGTACGAATGTACAGGATAACTGCGTCATTCATGTGGACAGGGGCTACAGCGTGACTGTGGGAAAAAATGTCACGATCGGGCACAGCGCGATTGTGCACGGCTGCAGCGTTGGGGACAATACACTGATTGGAATGGGTGCAATTGTCTTAAACGGCGCGTCCGTCGGCAAAAATTGTATCGTTGGAGCAGGAGCGCTGGTGACACAGAATATGCAGATTCCGGAGGGCTCACTGGTTTATGGAAGCCCTGCCAAAATCATCCGCAGTGTAACGGAAGCGGAAATCACCTCCAATCTGGAAAATGCAGCCCATTATGTCCGGGAAGGACAGGAATATGCAAAACATCTGGGGAAAGGAAATGAGAGCCATGAAGGATGACCGTTTTTTGAAATTTACCCTTTCTCTTTCCAGAATGAATAAAAAAGTACAGGCAGTCAAAACAGCTGGAATGGGGATGGTAGGATTAAAGGCTGCACACACGGCGGTGCTGTACGCGCTGAGCGGACATTCGGAGGGACTTCAGTTTGCAGAGGTGGCAGCGGCCTGTGACCTTGACCCGGCGCTGATTTCCCGGACATTTTCGGAGCTGATCGCAGCCGGAATGGTGGAAAAACAAGGAGAGCCGGGACGTTACCGCGCCCGCTATGTTCTGACAGAGCAGGGCAGCCTGCAGACCGCCAAAATCCGTCAGGTCATTGGGCTGGTACAGGAAAATGCGGACAAAAATATCGCGCCGGAGGATTTGCAGACGTTTTACCGGGTGCTGGAACAGCTGCTGAATAACTTTGAAGAAATGTCGGAGCATTACGACACAGTGTTTGAATCGCTGCGGAGAGAAAGCTGAGGCAGCAGTGCCGCCGGAATTGAATAAAAGAGACAAAAGCGCAGGCATCACGGCATGCTGCGGGCAACTGGACCATATGTGGAAAATGCTGTAGAGCCACTGCCATGCGCTTACAGAATGGAGAGGAAAAATGGATGCCATGCAGAAATTTCTGGAATATGCGTCTGCCTATGACGACGGAAGCGATACCAGGATCAAACTAAAAATTATTCACACGCAAAGGGTGACGGAGGTGATGGAACAGCTTACAGCGGCGCTCCCACTTTCGGAAAGTGACAGAGAGCTGGCGTATCTGTGTGCGGTATATCACGATATCGGAAGATTTGAGCAGCTGAAGCGCTATCACACGTTTCTGGATTATAAAAGCATCGACCACGCGCAGTTAGGGTGCGAAATCCTGCGGCAGGGCGATTTTCTGGATGAGCTTTCTGCCAGGGAAAGAGAGCAGGTTTTGACGGCCATTGGAAACCATAACCGCCTTGCAATTGAGGATGGCCTGGATGAAAAGACGCTGCTTTTTGCGAAGTTAATCCGGGATGCGGACAAATGCGATATTTTCCGGGTGTTTGCCCAGGAGGATCCTGTAGATACTACCGGTTTTTCCGCAGAGCAGGTGGGCCAGGAAGCAGTTTCAGATGTGGTATATGAGAGCATTTTGGGTCATTACTGCATCAAAAAACAGGAACGAAAAACCGGGCTGGATGTCTGGGTCAGCTTTCTCGGCTTTTTCTTTGATCTGAATTTTGCAGAAAGCCTGCGGATTGCACTGAAACAGGGGTATTATAAAAAGCGTTTTTCAGAAATCCGATTTGCAGATCCGGTGACAAAAGAAAGGGTGGAGCGCTGTATTGCAGAGACAGAGCAGTATGCTTATGGACGTCTTAGAATGGAGGAATTGCAATGAAATTATACATGCCAACAAAGGTTTATAACGAGAAAGGCTGTGTCCGGCAGCACAGCCAGGAGCTGGCGGCGTTGGGAACAAAAGCACTGCTTGTAACGGGAAAGCATTCTTCCCGTGTAAACGGTTCCCTGCAGGACGTGAAGGATGCGCTGAACCGCGAGCAAGTGCCCTATGTGGTTTTTGACGGAATCGAGGAAAATCCTTCGGTGGCAACTGTGATGCGGGCGACTGCCCTGGGGCTTTCGGAAAAGGTCGATTTTGTGATCGGAATCGGCGGCGGTTCTCCCATGGACGCTTCTAAGGCAATTGCGCTGATGATCGCCAACCCGGAGAAAAAAGCAGACTTTTTATATGAAACAGATGCAGCGGTCAAACAGGCGGCAAATAAAGCCCTGCCAGTCGCGGCAGTACCGACGACAGCAGGAACCGGCTCAGAGGTTACACCGTATGCGATTTTGACGAGAATCGTGATGCCGAAAATAGAACTGACCACAGCGGCTGCTTCTGAGACTTCCACAGAAGCCAAGGCAGGCGAACTGGTAAAACAGAGCATCAGCCACCATATTTTCCCAGAGCTTGCATTGGTGGATTCTACGTATCTGCAGACTGCCTCCAAAACAGGCTGCATCAATACGGCAGTGGATACGTTAGCGCATCTGGTGGAGAGCCATTTAAACACGAACGCTACGCCCTACAGCCGTGTCTACAGCGAGATGGGCCTGCGGACCTTTGCAAAGGTAAAGGATGCGCTTGCTTCCTATGAAATCGGCGAAGCGCAGAGGGAGCTTCTTATGCAGGCGTGCACCCTCGGCGGTATGGCGATTTCCCACACCGGTACGAGTCTGCCCCACGGATTGAGCTATCGCGTAACCTGCGAACTGGGAACGCCCCACGGCAAAGCGGTTGGCATGTTCCTGCCGGGCTTTCTGCGCTGCTACGGTGACCAGGAAGAGGCGATGCGCGTTCTGACTTTGCTTGGTTTTGGCAGTCATCAGAGCTTCGAGGCCTATATTTACAGTCTGATCGGAGAAGAAAAAATTTCCCGCGAGCTCTGGGAGCGCACCATGAATGATCTGCTTTCCAACCCCGCGAAGCTCAAAAACTATCCGTTTCAGATGGATCGGGAAAAGCTCAATGGACTGAGATAAAACAGGCCGCTGCACACAGCATTATTTGATTTTCCGAAACTCTAACGGTGTCCGTCCGGTGTTTTTGCGGAACATGGCGATAAAGTGACTCGGATCGGAAAAGCCGGTCTGCGCAGCGATTTCCTGCACCTCCATCCGCGGTGCTGTCAGCAGAAGCTCTTTGGCACGGTTGATGCGGCAGGTCATCAGATATTCGTAGACCGAGCAGCCCAGAAAACGCTGAAACAGCCGTGACAGATATTGGGGCGTGACAAATACCTGACGACTCAGCTGGGCCACTGTGAGGGGCAGACTGTAGCAGGTTTCTATTTCTTCGATGACCGGAGCAACATAGCGCAGATACAGCGGATCAGAAAGAAGCTTCTGACCGTCCGGGACATCCGAAAACTGTAAAAGCACCTGATAACAGTTGATGGAGAGTACCGGGATGTTGACCGGAGGATGTTCGAAAAGCTGTATGGCATCCTGCAGCAGCGCGCGTATATTCCGACATTGCTCTTTTGTGGTAAAAAGAATCGGCCGGTTGTTCAGAATTTTGGAAATACTGCCTTCGACTGTTCCGGAAAAGGTACAAAAGCAGGTGTACCACTCCGGAGTCTGGGCCAGATAAGAGTGTCGGATGGAGGGAGCGATCAGGACGCCTTCCTGTTCATGTAGCAGATAAGATTTTCCCTGAATGGTAATCCGCCCGCAGCCGGATTCGGTCTGTAAATAGTGATAGAAAGGGTAGCCGTTTGGACGCGAGGTCGCATCCTGCAGCCAGTGGTTTCCGATGGAATCGTAGATAAAGGGTTCACGCACCGGGGCGTTGCGAAAATAAATCGGCATAGGAGTCCTTTCTTTTAGTTTCAAAATGTTATATTTTTCGGACAGACTTATTATACATCCGAATAGAATTTCATACTATAATAAAATTGCCGAGCCGGTGGAGCGCTGCAAAAAGTCTGTGCAGCGCGTCAGCGTTTTCGGAGCCGCCATGCGGCAGATTGTGAGGAAATATGTACGCAGAAGCCATTCTGAAGAAGGGCGAAGGACGCACGCTTAAAAGCGGCGGCGCCTGGGTTTACGACAACGAGATTGATCGCGTTGAGGGAGACTATGAAAACGGAGATATTCTTGCGGTAAAGGATTTTGATGGTTTCTTTTTGGGATGGGGCTTTATCAATACCCGTTCAAAAATTACAATCCGGGTGATGAGCCGCAGAAAAGAACATGAGATCACAGAAGAATTTCTGGAAAAGCGGGTGCGCAACGCATGGGAATATCGTAAAGCGACCGTAGACACCGGATGCTGCCGTCTGATCTTCGGTGAAGCGGACTGGCTGCCGGGGCTGGTAGTGGACAAGTTCTCCAACGTGCTGGTGGTGGAATCCCTGGCGCTTGGGATCGACCGTTTGAAGCCGACGATCCTTTCTCTTGTGAAAAAGGTGCTGGCAGAGGACGGTATCATGATCCGTGGCATCTATGAGCGCAGCGATGCAAAGGTACGCCTGCAGGAAGGCATGGAACGCTTCAAAGGCTTCATCGGCGACCCGTTCCCCACAAAGGTTGAAATCACAGAAAATGGTGTCCGTTACATCGTGGATGTGGAAGACGGACAAAAGACTGGATTTTTTCTGGACCAGAAATACAACAGACAGGCAATTCACAGACTTTGCCCCGACAAAAAGGTACTGGACTGCTTTACCCATACCGGTTCTTTTGCGCTGAACGCGGGGATTGCAGGTGCGAGAGAGGTGCTTGGCGTGGATGCATCCATGACCGGCGTAAAGCAGGCGGAAGAAAATGCGGCATTAAACGGACTTTCCGACCGCGTAAAATTTACCTGTGCAGATGTCTTTGAGCTGCTTCCCGAGCTGGAGAAAAAGGGCGAGCAGTATGATGTCGTAATCCTGGATCCTCCCGCATTTACCAAATCCAGAAGCTCCATCAAAAATGCGGTAAAAGGGTATCGTGAAATCAATCTGCGGGGCATGAAGCTGGTAAAAGACAACGGATTTTTAGTGACCTGCTCCTGTTCCCACTTTATGGATCCGGAGCTGTTCGCAAAGACCATCCGAGAAGCAGCCCACGGAGCGCATAAGAGACTGCGTCAGGTGGAATTTAAAACACAGGCGCCGGATCATCCGATCCTCTGGGCGGCGGAGGAATCCTACTACCTGAAATTCTATATTTTCCAGGTGTGTGAGGAGCTGTAAAAAAGAAAGCCGGAACAAAATCCCGGTATCAACCAAAGTATACAAAAAGGAGACAACCAAATGAAAGTGCAGAATTTTTATGAAAATCTCTCCACTTTGCATGTCGGCACAATGGACAACCGCTGCTGGTATGTGCCGAAACAGGATGGAAGGGAGAGCCAGATCCTGTTGAGCGGGGACGACTGGAAATTTGCCTGGTATCCCAGTGTGGAAGAAGTACCGGAGCATTTCTGGGAAAAGGATCTCGAAAAAGAGGGCTTTATCAACATGGAAGTGCCCTCCTGCTGGCAGATGAAGGGCTTTGGACAGAAGCAGTACACCAATATCCGCTATCCCATCCCTTATGACCCGCCGTATGCACCCGGTGAAAATCCCAGCGGCGCTTATGTAAAGGATTTTACTCTGACAGAAAAAGAAGCCGGCGAACGTCAGTTCTTATATTTTGAGGGCGTAGATTCCTGCTTCTATGTCTGGATCAACGGCGAATTTGTCGGTTACAGCCAGGTTTCCCACAGTCCCAGCGAATTTGAAATCACCGGCAAAACCAAAGCAGGCAGCAACCGTATGGCGGTTCTGGTTTTGAAATGGTGTGACGGAACCTATCTGGAGGATCAGGATAAGCTGCGTTTTTCCGGAATTTTCCGGGATGTTGAGCTGGTGCTTCGCCCGCAGGAATTCGTACATGACTTTACGGTTCAGGCTCCTGTTGCAGAGGATGGCAGCGCAGAGGTTACGGTTCGTTTTGACCGGGTGGAGGGAGATCTGGAAATCAACTGTACGCTGACGGATGCAGAGGGCAAAGAAATCGGCAGGGCAGTTTCCAACGGAGAGAACATAGCGATTCCTGTAGCTGCTCCGGTGCTCTGGAACGCAGAGCAGCCCTATCTGTACACCCTGACACTCCAGGCAGGCGCTGAAACCATCGAGCAGAGGGTCGGCATCCGCTGGATCTCCGTTGAAGAGGGTAAGATTTTAATCAATGGAAAACAGGTGAAATTCCGGGGCGTCAACCGCCACGATTCCAATCCTTACACCGGTGCAACCGTGACCAGGGAAGACGTGATCCGCGATCTGCAGCTGATGAAGGAAAGCAATGTCAATGCGATTCGTACCAGCCACTATCCCAATGCGCCTTATTTCCCGGAGCTGTGCAGTGAATACGGATTTTACATGATCGCGGAAGCGGATCTGGAAAGCCACGGCGTAGGAACTTTGTATACAAATGATGGTCACGATTGCATGGGCTACATCGCGCAGGATGATGCCTGGGCGGAGTCGATTCTCGATCGTCAGAAGAGAAATGTGATCCGGGACAAAAACCAGAGCGCGGTAATTTTCTGGTCTCTGGGCAATGAGAGCGGCTACGGCGGCAACTTTGAGGATGCCGGAAGATGGGTAAAGGCTTATGATCCGACCCGTCTGCTGCACTATGAAGCAAGCATCTATGATTCCGCAGGTTATCACAACGATGTTTCCATGCTGGATGTGATGAGCCGGATGTATGCGGATACCGAGTGGGTAAAGGAATACTGCGAAGACCGCAGAATGAGAAAGCCCTTTATTCAGTGTGAATTTATTCATGCAATGGGCAACGGCCCCGGGGATATCCATGATTACATGGAGCTGATGTACAAATATGACAAGTTCTGCGGCGGCTTCGTATGGGAATGGTGTGATCATGCGACCTGGGAAGGCAAGGCTGCAGACGGAAGAGATATTTTCCATTACGGCGGCGATGCAGGTGAGTTCCCTCATGACGGCAACTTCTGTATGGATGGCCTGGTGTATCCGGACCGCAGACCCCATACCGGGCTTCTGGAATGGAAAAACGAAATCCGTCCGGTACATGCAGCAGGAAAAGATCTGGCAGCAGGCACTGTAGAGCTGTGGAATGTGCAGGATTTTGCTGACCTTGCAGATACTGTACAGATCCGTTATGAAATCAAAAAAGAGGGCACCCTGTTAGCAGAGGGCGAGATCCGGGAGATTACCTGCCCTGCACATGAAAAAGTGTGCATCACGATCCCTCGGCTGGGAGAGCTTTCCGGAGATCAGACCTATCTGAAGCTGACCTATGTGCAGAAAGCAGACCAGGCGCTGACCAGACAGGGCAGAGTCATGGGCTTTGACCAGATTGCGCTGTTTGAGGAAAGGGAAAAGGTTCTGGAAATTGCAGAAGCCGGAGCAGTTGCACTGGAGGAAAACGATACTTCCTGGATCATTACCTCCGACAGAATCCGCTATGTATTCGGCAAGAAGAAAGGTGCATTTACAGAGCTTGTCAGAGATGGTAAGGCGCTGATCGAAGCACCGATGACCTTTGAAACCTGGCGTGCGCCGGTTGACAATGACAGAAATGTCCGTCAGGTCTGGGAAGAAGCCGGATACGACAGACCGTGGATCCGGGTTTATGACTGCACCGCAGAGAACGCTGGTGAAAAAGTACGCATTCACTGCGATTTCTCCATCGCCAGTGTATACAGACAGCCATTTTTACGCGCGAAAGCACTTTGGGAAGTCAATGCAGACGGTCAGATCAAACTGTCGCTGGATGCCGACAAGGATATGACCTTCCCTTACATGCCCCGGTTTGGCTTGCAGCTAGTACTGCCGGAAGATCAGGATCAGGTGGAATACATCGGATACGGTCCGACAGAAAGCTATCAGGATAAGCACAGAGCCTGCTGGGTAGACCGCTTTACGACAACCGTAGATGAGCTTCTTGAGGACTATGTAAAACCTCAGGAAAATGGCAGCCATTATCACTGTGCGTTTGTAAAAGTAGGTGAACTGAAAGCGGAAGGCACAAAGCCGATCTCCTTTAACGCTTCTTACTACACTGCACAGGAGCTGACGGAAAAGATGCACAACTACGAGCTGGAAAAATCCGGACATGTGATCTGGCATCTGGACTACGGCATGAGCGGCGTTGGTTCTAACTCTTGCGGACCGGAGCTGTTAAAGCAGTATCGTCTGAATGAAGAAAAAATGCATTGGGAGCTGGTGATTGGCTGATCGCGTAACGACGCATGAAATGGTATAAAGTTCTCTGCTCCGCAGGCGCTTCGCACCGAAAAATGTCCCTTTTATAATCCGCCGCAGGCAAAGAGCCCTGCAGCGCAGAATAAAAAGAACCTCCGGGCTGGCGTCGAAAAGACGACAGACCCGGAGGTTTTTGCTTCGGTGTTAAAGAATATTTACAAAACCTTCTGTGTTTTGTGCTGGATAGGAAACGTTCAGACGAGATAATCCTGATTCAAATAAGCCTTTAACAGCCGGAATGTATTCTCCATTCCCTTTACATGGCTGCGCTCATAGCCGTGAGAAGCGTATACACCGGAGCCGATCAGCCCGTGGCGGCAATCGATACCGGAACGAAGCCCCGCTTCTGCGTCGGAGCCGTAGTGGGGATATACATCAACTGCAAAGTCGACATTGGCGGTGCGCGCTGCCTCGATCAGAGCAGAAACAACATCGTAATGATAAGGACCGCCGGAATCCTTTGCGCAGATGGAAACCTGGGTTTCTTTGCAGGAAAGACCGTCTCCGACGCAGCCCATATCGACTGCGAGGATCTCTGCGACGTCAGCAGGAATCGAAGCAGAGCCGCCGTGACCGACTTCTTCAAAAACGGTGATATGCTGATAGATTTTGCGGGCGGGCTTTTTGTCGGTTTCCTTTAAATATTTTGCAAAGCCGAGCAGGATGCCTACACTCAGCTTATCGTCGAGAAAACGACTCTTAATATAGCCGGATTCTGTTACGGTCGTGCGGGGATCAAAGCAGACGATGTCGCCGGTCATAATGCCGAGAGCCTCGGTATCTGCCTTGCTTTCTACGGGCTCGTCCAATACGACCTCCATTGCATCATAGGAACGGGCAGTGTCATTGTAGCTGCCGTTTACATGGATCGAGGCATTTTTTAATTGGAACGTGCCGGAATAAATCTTGCCGTTTCTGGTATAAATGCGGCAGTTTTCCGCCTCTGCATTGTTTGGATTCATGCCACCGAGAGCGCTCAGCATCAGACGTCCCTTTTCGTTGATGCTGCAAATCATAGCACCCAGAGTATCCATGTGCGCTTCCAGCAAAATCGGTGCATCCGCGGGATCGTCCGCCTGGTCAGGACCGTCATTGACACATACAAAAATACCGCCCTTGTTGGTCAGCTTTGCATCGTAACCCAGCTTTTTATACGCTCCGAGGACATACTCCGCCGCGTGTGCGGTAAAGCCGGTCGGACTGTCGATGGAAAGAATTTTTTTGGTCTGTTCTAACATATAAGACGTTATATCGTTCATCTCTTCCTCTCATTTCTGCGCACGTTTTTTGCGCATGTCGAGTTTGTGTCAAGTGCGCGCAGACACAAATCTCGGGATTGAAAAATTTTATTTTTCAATCTTCGTACCCCTTTTCGAAATTGTTTTGTTGTCGGGTTACTGTAGGGGGGTGCCCTCTTCAATCCGATACTAACAGGATACAAAAGCACACCGCGTCTGTCAATTGGAAAGCGTGCGCGTGCGTACTGCCTGCCAGTCGTCAGAGCGCGTGCCGCGCCGACCCGCTGCACTAAAGCAGTGCAGCGTGCCGTGTCCGTGTTGCCTTGCCAGTCAGTCAGAGCGTGCGCTGCGCTTACGCTCTGCCGCCTGTCAGGGCACCCCGTCCACGCTCTGCCGCCTGTCAGGGCACCCCGTTCATGCTCTGTCGCGCATCCCGTCCGCGCCCACATGGGACAAAATGTTGTTTAATGGGAAAATATGCCACAAAAACGGGAATTTGGGCAATGAAAAGAATCAAAAGCCGTCGTAAGATGGGGACAAATGAAAGAGAAATAAATTTAGGCAGAGCGAGAAAGGAGTCAGAACGACATGGCTGAAAACAAAGTAGTACATGCAGCGCAGCGTGCCGCTTTCAGTGTTGCGATCGACGCAGCGATTAAAGCAGTAAGAGGAAAAGGAACAGAACATATGACAGAAGAGGCGGTCAAGCTGATCAATCTGGCAGAGCCGCTGCTGAGCAAGAGATATAAGGCGAGTGCATTTGATGCTGCCCGCAAATTTGTGCAGGATCCCAATGGAAAATGGATGGAGTACGCGTACCGTGCCATCAACGAGATCGATCCTCATATTTTAAAAATGAATGTGCTGAATCTTGGTTATGAAGGTATGTTTTCCGGTTACAATTATGTGATGGAGCTGAGGGAAAAATACGACTGCAACATGCCCTGGATCCTGTTATTTGATCCTACCGCATCCTGTAACCTGCATTGTAAAGGTTGCTGGGCTGCAGAATATGGCAAGACCCTGAACCTGACCTATGAAGAAATGGATAAGCTGATAACGGAGGGAGAAGAGCTGGGGATTCACTGGTATATGTGTACCGGCGGTGAACCGATGTGCCGTAAAAACGACCTGCTGAAGCTGGCAGCAGCACATCAGAGTTCAGTATTCCATCTGTTCACCAACGGAACCCTGATCGATGAGGAGTTCTGTAAGGAGGTACAGAAGGTCGGAAATATGGCATTCTTTATTTCCATCGAAGGCATCGGGGATGCAACAGATGACCGTCGTGGGAAGGGCGTATTCGACAAGGTGATGCATGCAATGGATCTGATGCAGAAGTACGGATTGCTTTATGGCACTTCCATTTGTTATACGAGTCAGAACTACAAGGCTGTTACAAGCGACGAGTTCATCGACATGCTGATCAGCCACGGCGTCCGCTTCAACTGGTACTTCCATTATATGCCGATCGGTGATGGTGCAAACGTGGATCTGATGCTGAACGCAGAGCAGAGAGAGTATATGATCCACAGGGTTCGCGAGATCCGTGGCCTGACCGGTGGTAAGCAGATTTTCTGCATTGACTTCCAGAATGACGGCGAATACATTGACGGATGTATTGCAGGAGGGCGGCAGTACGCACATATCAATCCTGCCGGAGATGTGGAGCCCTGCGTATTCATCCATTATTCCAACGCAAATATCCATGAAAAGAGTCTGCTGGAATGTCTGCAGCAGCCTCTGTTTAAGGAATATCATAAGGGACAGCCCTTCAACCACAACCATTTAAGACCCTGTCCGATGCTGGAAAATCCGGAGCTTCTGGGAGAAATGGTAAAACGCAGCGGCGCTCACAGCACCGATATGCAGCAGCCGGAATCCACACAGGACGTATTCAATCGCTGCAGACCCTATGCACAGCAGTGGACGCCTGCCGCAGAGAGAATCTGGGCAGAAGAGCATCCTGACTGTGGTTCTTGCACAGCCTGTTCCAAATAAAGCAGGATAAGCCGGAATTTTCCAAAGCACCGCAGCATGCAGAGCTTTTATAAAAGATAAATGAGCCTCGTTGGTTCTGTAAAATATTCATCACGATATTTTGCAGGATTGACGGGGCTTTTTTATCGTATAGGAAACTTCGTTTCCATACGATAATAAAAGCTCCGCGCGGATCGCACTGCGGCGGAATGGAAGAATGTCGCTTGCGCGACCCGCCGCAGGCGGAGAATCCTGCTTTGCAGGATCCTTTTTCATAAAAGGTACCTCTTGTGGGAAAGCAATGTACAAACGATGTAAAATGTTGTAAAATATATGATAAGTTACAAAAGGAGACGGACAGGAGAGTTATACGGAGGGTGAAATACAATGGAGCACTTGAATAAAAAAGAAGAGATCTGCCGGAAAGTGGCGGAGAGCTTTCGGTTTGCAGGGAAAATTACAAAGATGAGTCCCTATGGCAGCGGTCATATCAACGATACGTTCATGCTGACCTGTGAGCTTGAGGACGGCAGCAACAAGCATTATATTTTGCAGCGCATGAATGACGATATTTTCCGGAATCCGAAGGAACTGATGGAAAATGTTGTAAATGTTACAACGTTCTTACGGAAAAAAATTATTGCAGCCGGCGGCGATCCGGAGCGTGAGACACTTAACATTATCCTGACAAAGGATGGCGCGAGCTATTTACAGGATGAAACAGGTGATTATTGGAGAAGCTATGTATTCATTGATGATGCGACCTGCTTTGATCTGGTAGAAAAGCCGGAGGATTTTTACAACAGCGCGGTTGCATTCGGACATTTCCAGCAGCTGCTGGCAGATTATCCGGCAGCAACCCTGCATGAGACGATCAAAAACTTCCACAATACGGTAGACCGTTTTCACAACTTCTTAAAAGCAGTAGAGGAAGACGTGGTCGGACGTGCAAAGGACGTGCAGGCAGAGATCGAATTTGTCAAAGCGAGAGAGGCAGACTGCCATATCATCTGCGATGCGCTGGCAAACGGAGAGATCCCGCTGCGTGTTACCCACAATGATACCAAGTTAAACAATGTTATGATTGACAATAAGACCGGCAAAGGTCTTTGTGTCATCGATCTGGATACTGTTATGCCGGGAAGTGCGCTGTACGATTACGGCGATTCGATCCGTTTCGGCGCAAGCACTGCTGCAGAGGACGAGCAGAACCTGGATCTGGTATCCTGTGATATGAACTTATTTGAAATTTATACCAAAGGCTACACGGAAGGCTGTGCAGGCAGCCTGACGGAGAAAGAAATCCGCCTGATGCCGATGGGGGCGAAGCTGATGACGCTGGAATGCGGTATGCGTTTTCTGGCGGACCATCTGCAGAACGATATTTATTTCAAGATCCACCGCGAGAACCATAACCTCGACCGTGCAAGAACACAGTTCAAGCTCGTTGCGGATATGGAAGCAAAATGGGATCAGATGAATACGATTGTGGAGAAATATCTCTGATGCCTGCGATTCATGTGATGATGAAGCCCGCATCCGGTCTGTGCAACATGCGTTGTCAATATTGTTTTTATGCGGACGAAATGGAAAAGCGCAGCCAGGCCTCTTATGGCATTATGAGCTTTGCCACGCTGGAAAACGTGATCAGACGGACACTGGAATTTGCAGAAGGCTCCTGTACGATCGCGTTCCAGGGCGGGGAACCGACGCTGGCAGGGCTGGATTTTTTCCGGGAATGTATTCGTCTGGAACAAAAATATAATACCAAAAATGTTACGATTTCCCACGCATTGCAGACGAACGGCTATGCGCTGAATGAGGAATGGTGTCAGTTTTTTGCAAAAAATCATTTCCTGATCGGTCTTTCTGTGGATGGAATCAAGGCGACGCATGATCTGTACCGGAAGGATGCTGTAGGAAAAGACACCTATTTCCGCGTTTTGGAATCAGCGAAGCTTTTGGAAGCTGCCGGTGTGGAATTTAACGTGCTGATGGTGGTAAACGGCAAGACAGCGCCAAAGATCCGCCGGATTTATGAAAATTTCCGGAAGCTGGGATTTTCGTGGCAGCAGTATATCGCCTGTCTCGATCCCATCAGCGAGCGCCAGGGGCAGGAGGAATATTCTCTTTCCCCGGAGATGTACGGAAGGTTTCTGATCGAGCTGTTCGAACTGTGGGATCTGGATTTACGGCAGGGAAAACAGCCCTATATCCGCCAGTTTGAAAATTATGTCGGGATTTTACTGGGACAGTTCCCGGAATCGTGCGAGCAGCGGGGCGTCTGCAGCTTCCAGAATATCGTGGAGGCGGACGGCAGCGTGTATCCGTGTGACTTTTATGTGCTCGACGAGTATCGGATCGGAAATTTAAACGAGGATTCGTTTGAAACGATTCATGAGAGACGATTAAAGCAGGGATTTGTGGAAGCTTCCTGCAATCATACAGAAGAGTGCCGCGCCTGTCCTTATTTCATGATCTGCCGGGGCGGCTGCAGGCGGCACCGGGAGCAGCCGGGAAGCAAACCGGGAGAAAATTACTTCTGCCAGTCCTATCGGATGTTTTTTTATGCATGCCTGCCGAGACTGCAGGAGATCGCGGCAGCGATCCGCTCGCAGGGGCGTGTGTAAGTGATACTGGAAACATAAAAGGCTTGCAAGTGCAGCCTTTTTTCGTTATACTACTTTAGTATAGCAAAGTGAAAAAGGAGGTTCCTATGGTTACATTGGCAAACGGCGGCGCCTGGCTGGTAAACGGCGCTGAAATCATAGCGGACGGTCCCAAGGCGCAGGCAGAGCTTGCGGCAAAGACCGGACGGACAGTATCCAAAGAAGAAGCAAAGAAGCAGACCATTGCGTACGGAATTTTAGAGAATCACAATACTTCCGGCAACATGGAAAAGCTGAAAATTAAATTTGATAAGCTGACAAGCCATGATATTACCTTTGTCGGAATTATTCAGACCGCGCGCGCATCGGGGTTGACGAAGTTCCCGATTCCTTATGTTCTGACCAACTGCCACAACTCCCTGTGTGCGGTGGGCGGAACGATCAATGAGGACGATCATTTATTCGGATTGACTTGTGCAAAAAAATACGGCGGCGTTTATGTACCTCCTCATCAGGCGGTTATCCACCAGTTTGCAAGAGAAATGCTCGCAGGCGGCGGCAAGATGATCCTCGGCTCTGATTCCCACACCCGCTATGGTGCGCTGGGAACGATGGCGATGGGCGAGGGCGGTCCGGAGCTGGTAAAGCAGCTGTTGAACCAGACCTATGATATCCGTATGCCGGAGGTTGTCGGCGTTTATCTGACCGGCAAGCCGGAAAAAGGTGTTGGTCCGCAGGACGTTGCTCTGGCGATTATCGGCGCTGTTTTTGCAAACGGTTATGTAAAAAATAAAGTGATGGAGTTCGTTGGCCCCGGCGTTGCAAATTTAAGTGCGGATTTCAGAATCGGCATCGACGTTATGACGACAGAGACAACATGTCTTTCTTCCATCTGGCAGACAGATGACCAGATCCGCGAATTTTATGAAATTCACGGAAGAGAGGCAGAGTATAAAGAGCTGGCACCCGGACAGACGGCGTACTATGACGGCCTGATTGAGGTTGATTTATCAAAGGTAAAGCCGATGATCGCAATGCCGTTCCATCCGAGCAATACCTATACGATTGAAGAGCTGAATGCGAACCTGACAGATATCCTTGCAGATGTAGAGAAAAAGGCTGCAGTCAGTCTGGATAATGCGGTACCTTACAGCTTGAAGGATAAAGTGCGTGACGGCAGATTTTATGTGGATCAGGGAATCATTGCAGGCTGCGCAGGCGGCGGCTTTGAAAATATCTGTGCGGCCGCGGACATTTTAAAGGGCAGCTATATCGGAAATCAGGAGTTTACATTGAGTGTGTATCCGGCTTCCATGCCGATTTATATGGAACTGATTAAAAATGGCTGTGCGGCGACGATTCTGGAAACGGGAGCTGTTATGAAGACTGCGTTCTGCGGTCCTTGCTTCGGTGCTGGCGATACGCCTGCAAACAATGCGTTCTCGATCCGTCATTCTACAAGAAACTTCCCGAACCGCGAAGGCTCCAAGCTGCAGAACGGCCAGATCGCTTCGGTAGCTCTGATGGATGCCCGTTCGATTGCGGCGACTGCGGCAAATCAGGGACGCCTGACAGCGGCGACTGAATTCGACGGACCCATCGGCAAATATCAGTATCATTTTGATTCGAAGATTTATCAGAATCGCGTATTTGATTCCCATGGTGTGGCAGATCCCTCTGTGGAAATCCATTTCGGTCCTAATATCAAGGACTGGCCGGCGATGTGCGCGCTTCCGGAAAATCTGGTGCTGCAGGTCGTTTCCGAGATTCACGATCCGGTTACGACGACAGACGAGCTGATTCCGTCCGGAGAGACAAGCTCTTACCGCTCCAATCCTCTTGGACTGGCAGAGTTTACCCTGTCCCGCAAGGATCCTGCCTATATCGGACTGGCAAAGGAAATCCACAAGGCGCAGGAAGCTTTGATGGATGGCAAGGATCCAGTGACTGTAAAACCGGAGCTGGCAGAAATTATGGATGAAATCCATGTGCAGTTCCCGCAGGCTGCAAACGACAACATCGGGTTCGGTTCCACGATTTTCGCAGTAAAGCCCGGAGATGGTTCTGCGAGAGAGCAGGCTGCAAGCTGCCAGAAGGTGCTGGGCGGTTGGGCAAATATTGCAAACGAATATGCGACCAAACGGTATCGTTCCAATCTGATCAACTGGGGCATGCTTCCGTTCGTCATTCCGGACGGAGATCTTCCGTTTACCAACCATGATTACCTCTTCTTCCCCGGCATCCGCAAGGCGGTAGAGGAAAAGGCTGCAGAAATTACAGGATATGTGGTAGATGCAAACGGCTTGAAGCCGTTTACCGTAACCCTCGGTGAGCTGACCGATGAAGAGCGCCAGATCATCCTGAAAGGATGTCTGATTAACTATAACCGCGTGGAGAAATAAGGCGCGGGAAGCTTTCTGCATAGAAGCGTGCGTCTCTGCATAGACTGCCGTATAGGAAAATACCGGCAGCAGCGGAGGGTTCATGATGCAGGAAACAATGGAAAAAAGAGCAAACAGAACCGTAGGAAAGAGCCGTCAAAAGGACTTTTTTGCGGTTCTTCTTTTTTTCTTTCTGCTGCCGTATACCTGCAGCAGTGTAGTGCGGGCAGGGCAGGAAAAAACGGTGGAAACCATTGTGCCCGTATCCGGCAGGACAGTCCGGATGCAAAGTGGAAGCGACGTCCGAACGATGACCGAGGAAGCGTTTCTGATCGGCGCGCTGGCGGCGGTGATTCCTGCAGAATATGAACCGGAAGCGCTCAAAGCCCAGGCGGTGATTCTGCGCAGCAGCTGTGTCGCGGGAGGGCATCTGGAGGGGACCGTGTTGGAGAATGGCATGACCGGAGCAGCGCAGGAGAGCATCTCTCAAAGTAGTGTGAGCGCCGTTGAGCCGCGGATGATCGACAGCGATATCGGTTTTTCGTACCTGGACAAGGCGCAGCGCAAGCGCCTGTGGGGCGAGCAGGCAGACGTGTTGGAGGAGCGCTGCAGGGAGGCGGTGCGCGCTTCTTCGGGCTATGTTCTCGAATGGCAGGGAGCGGCTGTCAGCCCGCCGTTTTTTCGCCTGAGCGCAGGGCGGACAAGGAGCGGGACAGAGCTTTTCGGACAGGAGTCAGACTGGTGCAAAAGCATTGTCTGTCCGGCGGATGAGGCTGCAGAGGATTTTTTGCAGGAAAAGAGCATGAAAACCGAGCGGTTTTTCGGAATGCTGGAGGCAGAAGGCGTATCAGTGGAAAAGGATGCCCCAAAGCTTGTACTGACGCGGGACAGCGCCGGATACGTATTAAATGTCCGGGCGGGACGGTCATCCATAGAGGGAGAACGGTTTCGGCAGCTGTTTGAGCTTCCGTCGTCGTGTTTTTTCCTGGAAGAGCAGGGCGGGAAAATGGTGATTACGACAAAGGGAATCGGGCACGGGATCGGATTTGATCAATATTATGCCAATGAGCTTGCGAAGCAGGGAGCTTCCGCAGAAGAAATTTTGGAGCTGTTTTTCCCGGGACTTTTGAAAAAATCGGAATAAAACGGTTGAATTGCGCTCAAACTAAGCCTGAACACAGGAAACAGGAAAGGATGAGCGTGATGAGAAGAAAAAGAACAGGCGGAAAAAGCAGCGCATACCGCAGAGAAAAAGCGATCATGACAGCTTCGGTCGTTCTGGTACTGGCGGCGATGACAGTGACGGGCATTTCTGTGTACCGCAATCATCAGAAAAGCCAGGAGGAAGAGCAGCATATTGTAGATTTCTCCAAATTGGAGAAGGAGACGCAAAGTCCGGTGTCACAGGCACAGAATCCGTCTGCGCAGAATGTGACCGGCAGCGATAAAGACAGTGGGGAGCTGGATTATGACCCCTATTATGCGCAGAAGGATAAAGATCTGAGTGCGCCTGCAAAAACAGGCGGGGAATCGAACACAGGAGCAGCCGGAGAACAGGAAACGGGAAGTCAGCCGATGGAGGAGCCCAAAGATCGCAACATCGGCTATGCAGAGTACCGAAACGAAGCGTACAACAGCGACGGAAGTTCGAGCGAACTGGCAGACGGTGAACTGGCATCCGGCGGCGGTCAGGCGAATGCGGCAGACGCTGACAAAAAAGCGAACGGAACAACCGCGAGTCAGGATGCAGCCGACAATCAGGACGAGGCGCTTGCAGCGTCTGCGAATATCGCAGTGCAGGAGAGCCAGCTGTCCTTTGGCGAAACCAGTAAGCTGGCATGGCCGATTGCAGGCAACGTTCTGCTAAATTACAGCATGGACAAGACAATTTATTTTCCGACGCTGCAGCAGTACAAATATAATCCGTCGATTGTAATCGGCGCAGCAGAAGGAACAGGCGTGGCATGCGCAGCAGATGGAATTGTGGAATCTGTGTATGAGGATGCGCAGACCGGACAGACTGTTGTGATGCGTCTTGGAGGTGGATACGAGCTGACCTATGGACAGCTGCAGGAAGTGACTGTGGAAGAGGGAGACTATGTGGAAACCGGCGCGGTGATCGGACATGTGGCGGAGCCGACAAAATATTACTCGGTAGAGGGCTCCAATGTTTATTTTAAACTGACAAAGGACGGGGAAGCGGTCAATCCGCTGGATTATCTGGGATAAAAATTCCCGGCAGCCCGGTTCCGAAAAGGAGCCAGACTGCCGGGAATTTTTTATCGTATCTACATAGTTTTGTCGAACTTTTTACGTACTTCGATATAGGAAAGTATCGCCTCTACTGTGCCCTCAAAGCCGAGACGGGAGCTGTCCAGGGACAGATCGTAATTCTGGGCGTTTTTCCATTCCTGGCCGGTGTAATACTTGTAGTAGTGGGCACGGTATTCGTCGGTCTGAGCGATGAGCTTCTGAACCTCAGAAACAGAAAGACTGTTGACCTTCATTGCTTCCTGCAGACAAAAATCTTCGGGTGCGTGGACAAAGACACGGACAACACCGGGAACATCTGCAAGGATATGGTCGGCGCAGCGTCCGATGATAACGCAGGAGCTTTCCTCTGCGAGCTGGCGGATGATTTTTGCCTGATAGCGAAAAAGGTTGTCATCCTTTGTAAAACCTGCGCTTTCCGGGGAAAGCGGGGAGGCATTTTTGAAGCCGCCGGTAAGGAACGCACGCAGAGAGCCGTGCTTTTTTTTCTCATCCTGGAACAGAGTGGGATGAATGCCGCTTTCTTCGGAAGCGAGCGAAATAATCTCCCTGTCGTAGCAGGGAATGTCCAGACGCTTTGCCAGCATTTTGCCGACGGTACGTCCGCCGCTGCCGTACTGACGGGCGATGGTAATTACTGTGTTTGACATAATTGTTTCCCCCTTATTCGCCGAGATAAGCTTTCTTGATCGCTTCATCATGTAAAAGAGCCTGTGCATCATCTTCCTTTACGATGCGCCCTGTTTCGAGGACATAGGCGCGGTTTGCGATGGAAAGCGCTTTTTTTGCGTTCTGTTCTACCAAAAGGATGGTAACGCCCTGTTTGTTGATTTCCTGAATGATATCAAAAATTTCAGAAACCAGAAGCGGGGACAGACCCATGGAAGGCTCGTCCAACAGCAGGATGCGGGGATTTGCCATCAGGGCGCGTCCCATTGCGAGCATCTGCTGTTCACCGCCGGAAAGGGTTCCTGCCAGCTGACGAGTACGTTCCTTTAAGCGGGAAAACCGCTCATAAACCATTTCCAGGGAATGGTTGATTTCCTGCTTGTCTTTTCTGGTGTAAGCGCCCATCTTCAGATTTTCCAAAACCGTCAGATTGGAGAACATCCGGCGTCCTTCGGGGACGTGGGAAATTCCCTGCTTCACGATTTTGTGCTCCGGCATTCTGGAAATCTCCTGATCCTGAAATCGGATCGAACCGGACTTTGCGCTCAGCATGCCGCTGACAGTCTGCAGGGTGGTGGTTTTGCCGGCACCGTTTGCGCCGATCAGTGCGACGATCTCGCCTTCGTTTACCTGAAAGGAGATGTCTTTAAGGGCGTGGATCACGCCGTAATATACATTGATATTTTCTACAGTGAGCATTGCCATAAAAGAAGCCTCCTTTAATCGCCCAGATATGCCTTGACAACGGCAGGATCGTTTAAAACCTTATCAGGAGTGCCTTCTGCCAGCAGACGACCGAAATTCAGGACATAGAGGTATTCACAGATACCCTGTACCAGCTTCATGTCATGCTCGATCAAAAGGATGGTGACCTGATACTCCTTGCGCACCAGACGGATCGTATCCATCAGCTCTCCGGTTTCGTTGGGGTTCATGCCGGCGGCAGGCTCATCCAGAAGCAGAAGCTCCGGTTTGGTTGCAAGCGCACGGGCAATTTCCAGTTTACGCTGTTTGCCATAGGGCAGGTTGGATGCCAGCGTCTGAGCAGAATCCTCCAGCCCGAAGACTCGCAGGATCTCCATGGAACGCTCGGTCATTTCTTTTTCTTTTTTGTGGTAGCTTCCCACATGTAAAAGGCTTTCTGCAAGGGAATACTGCACCTGATTGTTTAAGCCGGTCATAACGTTGTCCAGAACACTCTGCTGCGGGAACAGCCGGATGTTCTGGAAGGTGCGGGCAACGCCCATGCGGTTGATCTCGTAAGGCTTTTTGCCGATCAGATTCTCGCCGTTTAAGCGAATGCCGCCGTCTGTGGGGCGGTAAACGCCGGTCAGCATGTTGAAGACAGTGGTTTTGCCGGCACCGTTGGGTCCGATCAGGCCCACCAGGCCGCCTTTTTCGATGGACATGGTAAGATCATCAACGGCCCGCAGACCGCCGAAGGAAATACCGAGTCCGGTTACTTCGAGAGTTGCCATATCAGTTTGCCCCCTTTCCGGCTGCTTTTTTCGCAGTCCGTTTTTCCTTCTGTGCGCTGAAATATTCTGTCAGACGCTTCTTTGTACCGGAATTGTTGAAGATCATCATAACGATCAGCAGGATCGCATAGATGAGCATCCGGTAGTCGTTCATGGAGCGCAGAAGCTCAGGAAGTACGGTTAAAAGTGCAGCGGCGATGATGGAGCCCCAGATATTTCCAAGACCGCCCAGAACGACGAATACCAGAATGAGGATCGAGGTATTAAAGTCGAATTTGGATGCGGTGACGGTAGAGAAATTCATGGCGTAAAGGGTGCCTGCCATACCTGCAAAAACGGCGGAGATCACGAATGCCAGCAGCTTATAGCGGGTTACAGAAAGTCCGATGCTCTCTGCGGCGATCTTATTGTCGCGGACAGCCATGATGGCACGGCCGGTACGGCTGTGAATCAGGTTCAGGACTAAAAACAGCGTGATCAGGATCAGGACAACGCCGGAAGAAAAGGTGGAAAGCTTCTGGACACCTCCGACACCCATGGGGCCGTTGATGATCATGGAACCGCCCTCTGCAAGGGTAAAATGCTGTTCCAGAAGGCTGAAGTGCAGTCCTTTTTCATCCAGACCGATATAGAGCACGTTGATAATATTCTTGATAATTTCACCGAATGCAAGGGTAACGATGGCAAGATAGTCACCCTTTAAACGAAGTACGGGGATGCCGACGATGAGTCCTGCAATTCCGGCAAAAAGGCCGCCGACGATCATGGAAATGGCAAGGCGCAGAGGGCCGTTCGGAATTGCAGCGGCAAGGGAGGCGGAAACCACGATGCCGGTAAAAGCGCCGACCGACATAAAGCCGGCATGCCCTAAAGAAAGCTCGCCTAAAATGCCGACGGTAAGATTTAAGGAGATCGCCATGACGATGTAGGCACAGATCGGAACCAGCTGTCCCTTTAAGGAAGAGGTGATGTTTCCGGTTGCGATCATGGTCTGGATCAGGATAAAGGCGAGAATGACGATCGTATAGGAAATTGTGCAGTCTTTTCTGGCTGACAGAATAGGTTTGAGTTTGTTCATGCTGCTACCTCATACTTTCTCGCTGACGTGTTTGCCCAGCAGACCATCCGGCTTTACGATCAGGACCACGATCAGAACCGCAAATACGATCGCATCGGACAGCTGTGTGGAAATGTACGCTTTGGAAAAGATCTCAATAATGCCGAGCAGGATACCGCCGATCATTGCGCCGGGAATGGAGCCGATGCCGCCAAATACAGCTGCAGTAAATGCCTTGATGCCGGGCATGGAGCCTGTGGTGGGCATCAGGGTCGGATAGGCGGAGCAGAGCAATACACCTGCGATGGCCGCCAGACCGGAGCCGATGGCAAAAGTCAGGGAAATGGTTGTATTGACATTGATACCCATCAGACCTGCAGCAGCCTTGTCTTCAGAAACTGCGCGCATCGCCGTTCCCATTTTTGTCTTGTTGGTGAAAAGAGTAAGACAGATCATGATCAGGATGCAGGCAAGGATCGTAACGATCGTGACGCCGGAAACGATCAGCTGTCCGTCAAAAAGCTTTAAGGACCAGCTTCCGGTTATGGAAGAAAAGGTTTTCGGGCTGGAGCCCCAGATCAGCAGGGCAGCGTTCTGCAGAAAATAGGAAACGCCGATGGCGGTGATCAGAACTGCGAGGGAAGGAGCCTGACGCAGGGGCTTGTATGCCAGACGTTCTACAACGATGCCGAGAACCGTGCAGACGATGATGGAAAAAAGGACAGATACCAGCGGAGAAAGTCCGAGATAACTGGTGGTACAGAAGGAAATATATGCGCCCACCATGATGACGTCTCCGTGGGCAAAGTTCAGCATCTTGGCGATACCGTATACCATTGTGTATCCCAGTGCGATGATCGCGTATACGCTTCCAAGACTGATGCCGTTGATCAGGTGTGATAAAAAGGTCATAAGCTACCTCATTTCTCTGTATGACGCAAGGGAGCGCCGTATCAAAAACGATAGCGGTGCTCCCTTGTGCATTGATAAAATCAAAATTAAAGGGTAAGTATTACTCCATGCCGACGTAAGCGCCGTTTTCGATCACCATGCCCTTAGGAGTCTTGGATACGGCACCGGTGGAATCCCAGGTGATGCCTGTACCGGTCAGACCATCATAGGTCAGCGTCGGGAAAGCTTCGATCATTTTGTCGCAAAGTTCTTCGGCTGTCATATCAGCGGTAGCACCGGATGCCTCCAGAGCTGCTTTATAAGCATAGACACAGTCATAAGCATCTGCTGCGAACTGGTTCGGAACATCACCATAGAGCTCTTTGTATTTGTTTACAAAGTTCTGGGTCTTTTCGTCTGTCGCATCTGCGTTGAAGGGAGTCAGCAGCATCACACCCTCAGCCAGAGAAGTGTCGAAGCCCTCCAGCGTCAGGATACCATCCATACCGTCTACGCCAAAGAAGGTGGGTTCATAGCCCATATCCTTTGCCTGCTTTAAGATCAGGGAAGCGGGCTGATAATAGATAGGAAGGAAGAGCAGGTCAGCGCCTGCATTCTTTGCTTCAGTCAGCTGTACAGAGAAGTCGTTGGCGCTTGCATCGGTAAAGGTGGTTGCGGAAACGATTTCCAGCCCCTTTACATCTGCCTCTGTTTTGAATTTCTCATAGACGCCGCTGGAGTATACATCGTCGTTTCTGTAGATAACAGCGATCTTTGTGCCGAGCTTCTGGTCTGCAATATAATCAGCGGATGCAAGACCCTGGTTGGGGTCAGCAAAGCACATCTGGAATACATTGTCCTTGCCCTCTGTGATGGCGGTAGAGGAAGCGGAAGGAGTCAGACCGAAGATACGGTCAGCAAAGTGCTCTGTACTGGTTGCTTCACAGGGCTTTGTGGTAACGGAAGCCAGGGAAATCTGCATGCCCCAGTCCTTTAATGCGTTGTAAGCGGAAACTGCTTTTTCCGGGTCGTTCTCATCGTCCTCATATTTCAGTTCAAACTGTACGGAACCACCTGCTTCGTTGATTTCATCAACGGCGATCTGTGCGCCGTTCTTTACAGCGTTGCCGTAGATTGCTGCCGCGCCGGTCAGGGGAGAGGTACCGCCGATTTTAAATACATTTACACCTTCTGCAGAAGCAGAAGAAGCGGTTGCTTCGGTAGCAGCGGAAGCGTCTGCCGCAGTGTCAGCTGCTGTAGAGCCACAGCCTGCAAGCATAGCGCTGCACATGGCGGCTGCCAGTAAAACACTCATGGATCTTTTCATAATAGTTCCTCCTTTTCAAAAGAAAAATGCCCTTCCTGGGGAAAATGTCTTTTGTGGAAAGACATCTGTCTTTGTAACGTGTTTGTATTATACACCTATTTGCAGGAAGGTGTGTAAAAATTTTACAAAAAATTAATATTTCAGCGCTTTAACTGGATAACACGGTAAATTGTATCGGTATTTTAGGCAAACTGACTGCGGATTTTCCTTTACGGGGCAGTGGATTGAGCGTATACTATGGCATGAAGTAATTTTGGAAAACAGTAGAAGAGGAGAAAGACATGAAGGTTGTAGTATTAGCAGGCGGAATCAGCACGGAACGTGACGTATCCCTGATTTCCGGCAAGATGATTTATCAGGCGATGAAGAGACTGGGACATCAGGCTGTCCTGCTGGACGTTTTTCTTGGAATGGAACGGGACGACATTGATCATATTTTTGAAAGTGATGAGGATTTTTCTGCAGGAATCGAAGGGATTCATGAGATCAATCCCGATATCAGTGCGGTAAAGGCACTGCGCAAGGACGGCGGCAAATGTTACTTTGGCCCCAACGTGATCAGGATCTGTCAGATGGCGGACGTTGTCTTTTTAGGACTGCACGGTGCAGACGGAGAAGGGGGCAAGGTGCAGGCGGCATTTGATCTGCTGGGAATCCGCTACACCGGCACAGACTTTGTCAGCGGCGCGTTGGCCATGGATAAGTGCCTTGCAAAAGAACTGTTTCTGCAAAACGGGATTCCGACCCCTGCAGGCTTCCGCCTGAAAAAAGGTCAGGAACCGGAAGAAGGCCGGCAGCCGAAGTTTCCCTGCGTGGTAAAGGTAAGCTCCGGTGGTTCGAGCATCGGCGTTTCCATCGTGCAGAAAGAAGAGGACTATCAGGCAGCGCTCGATGACGCATTTTTATATGGAGACGAGGTCGTTGTAGAAGAATATATCAAGGGCAGGGAGTTAACCTGTTGCGTGCTGGACGGCAAAGCGCTTCCGATCGTGGAAATCGCGCCGAAGAAAGGCTTTTACGATTACAAAAACAAATATCAGGCGGGCAGCACCATTGAGATTTGCCCCGCGCCGATCGGCGAAGAGAGCACCAGAAAGATCCAGAAGATTTCAGAGCGTGTATTCGATGCCCTGCGCCTGCATAAATATGCCCGGATGGATTTTATGATGGATGAGGCCGGAAACGCCTACTGTCTGGAGGCGAATACGCTCCCCGGCATGACGCCTACCTCCCTGATTCCTCAGGAAGCAGCAGCGGTCGGCATCAGCTATGACGAGCTTTGTCAGAAGATTCTGGATATGGCGTTTGAGGATTGAAAAGGATGCAGCTTTTCAACTGCAAAATGGAGACCAAAAGTGATATGAAAAACATGACGATATGGAATATTGCAAGAGCCTGTAAGGGGCATCTGGCTGTGCCGGCGGGAAAGCATACCGGAACCTGTCCGGCGGCGGGAATGGCTGTAATCCGCGGCTATTCCGGCAAAGAAGCGGCAGGAATCGTAATCGATTCCCGCAAAGTGGAACCGGGCGATATTTTTGTGGCAATCCGTGGAGAACGGGTGGATGGCCATCAGTTTATCCGGGAAGTTTTTAACAAGGGCGCGATTGCGGTTGTGTGTGAAGAAGAACCGGAAGAACTGCCGGGTCCCTGCATCCGTGTGGAGGACAGTCTGGCTGCACTTCGGCAGATCGCTGCGTTTTACAGAGAGCAGATGCCAATTCCGATCGTCGGGATCACCGGAAGCGTCGGCAAAACCAGTACAAAAGAATTTGTTGCGTCAGTGCTTGCACAGAAATACAAGACACACAAGACGCAGGGCAATTTCAACAACGAAATCGGCGTGCCGTTGACACTGCTTGCCATGCCGGAGGATACGGAGGCTGCCGTTGTGGAGATGGGCATCAATCATTTCGGGGAAATGCACCGTTTAAGCGAGATGGTAAAGCCGGATATTTGCGTGATGACAAATATCGGTCAGTGCCATCTGGAATTTCTCGGAAGCCGGGACGGTATTTTGAAGGCAAAATCCGAGATTTTTGACTTTATGAATCCTGAAGGGACGGTCTGTGTCAACGGAGACGATGACAAGCTCATGACAATTGAGGAAGTACACGGCAAAAAGCCGGTTCACTTTGGACTTTCTCCCGAAAACGATATTTACGCAGACACCATCGTGAGCCGTGGACTGCTGGGCAGTACAGCGACAATCCACACGCCGGACGCTGCGTTTGACGTACAGATTCCGCTGCCGGGCGCGCATATGGTGTTAAATGCCTTGGCGGCGACTGCAGTTGGTTTACAGCTCGGACTGACGACAGAGCAGATCGCAGCCGGAATCGCTGCTGTGCAGGCAGTAAGCGGCAGAAGCCGTGTTGTGCAGGCGGGGGATCTGGTGCTGATCGACGACTGCTACAATGCAAATCCGGTTTCGACCAAGGCTGCGCTGGATCTCTTAAGTCTGGCAGACGGACGTAAAGTTGCGGTACTCGGTGATATGTTTGAGCTTGGAGAAAAGGAAAGGGAGATGCACGGGCAGGTTGGCGCATATGCCGCAGAACAAGGCATAGACTGCCTGTATTGTGCAGGAAGCCTTTCGGAAGAGATGTACCGGACAGCGAAGGAAGCTGGAATTTCTCAGGCGGAGCATTTCGCAGATACCGACGCACTGCTTGCAGCATTGCCTGGACTTCTGCATTCCGGGGATTCGGTACTGATCAAGGCTTCCCACGGCATGGGGTATGCAAAGATCGTAGAAGCATTAGAAAAATAAGGAGGTCAGATATGGGGTGTACAACAATACTGGTCGGGAAAAAAGCGACCTATGACGGTTCAACGATGATCGCGAGAAACGATGATTCCGGCGCCGGACATTTTACAGCGAAGAAGTTTGCAGTGGTTTCTCCAAAGCAGCAGCCGAAAACCTATCATTCCGTACTCTCTCATGTGATCATCGAACTGCCGGAGAATCCGATGCGCTATACAGCGATGCCGAATGCGGTGGAAGGAAAAGGTATCTGGGCTGCCAGCGGCGTCAATGAGGCACATGTTGCGATGACTGCTACTGAGACGATCACCTCGAATCCGCGCGTGCTGGGAGCGGATCCGTTGGTCGTTTATCAGCCTGCAGCGGATGGAAAGGAAGAGATTGCCGGAGGAATCGGGGAAGAGGATCTGGTTTGTCTGGTGCTTCCTTATATCAGAAGCGCCAGAGAGGGCGTTTTACGTCTTGGCAGCCTGTTGGAGCAATACGGGACATATGAGATGAACGGAATTGCTTTTCAGGATAAAGACGAGATCTGGTGGCTGGAAACCATCGGAGGACATCACTGGATGGCAAGAAGAGTGCCGGATGAGGTTTATGTCGTGATGCCAAACCAGCTCGGAATCGACAGCTTTGATCTGGAAGATGCTTACGGAGAACAGAAAAATTTCCTCTGCTCCGCAGATTTGAAAGAATTTATCGAAACCTACCATCTGAACCTTTCGATGGACGGTTCGCTGAATCCGCGGGATGTCTTCGGCAGTCATGACGATGCAGATCATGTATACAACACACCCCGGGCATGGTTTATGGAGCGGTATCTGAATCCGAACACCTATCGCTGGGACGGTGCGCTTGCTGATTTTACACCGGTTTCCGACGATCTGCCGTGGTGCATGGTTCCCGAAAAAAAGATCACAGTCGAGGATGTGAAATATGTCCTGTCCGGTCACTATCAGGGGACGCCGTATGATCCCTATGGATCCTATGGCGATAAAGCCATGCGTGGTGCATACCGTTCCATCGGCATCAACCGAAATGATTTCATGGCGTTGATCCAGATCAGACCGGATATGGAAGCAGACTGCAGTCCGGTGGAATGGATTGCCTACGGGTCCAATGCATTTAACGCCCTTGTTCCATTTTATGCAGATGTGGAGGAAACACCGGAGTATTTAAACAACACGACCGGGCGGGTTTCGACAGAGAACTTTTACTGGTCGAGCCGTCTGATCGCAGCGATGGCGGACGCTTCCTATAATAAATCTCTGTTCCATGTGGAGCGTTATCAGGAAAGGGTTGCAGCAAAGGGACACGAGCTGATCAACCGCTATGATGCACGTTTGGCAGCAGAACAGGATCCGGCGGTAAGAAAAGCGCTGCGGCAGCAGGCAAATGCGGAGATTGCTGCGATGCTGCAGAAGGAAACGGACGATACGCTTGATAAGGTGTTGTTTGAGCTGAGCAGCCAGATGAAAAACGCATATTCCAGATCGGATGCATAAAAAAACGCGCCGTCAGGCGCGTTTTTCTTTCTTGTTCAGGTAGAGATAAAATCCAACGTTCAACAGGATGCCGACAGTTGTGGAAACCGGTGCGGCAAGTCCGATCCTTGTCAGGCTGGCGTTTGGCTGGATACTCATGAAGTAAGCGAAGGGGAGACGGACGCAGAGGGTCTGGATCAGACCCTGGAGCATAACCCAGAGCGTTTTGTTGTTACCGTTGAAGTAGCCGATCATGCTGAACAAAACAGCGGTGACGATGGTTTCGGGCGCAAAGCCCTTTAAGTACGCGAAGCCGTTTTGGATAACGGCAGCGTCTGTGGAAAAGAAAGATGCGAGCAGGTCACCCTTAAACCAGATGAGGGTAAAGACAAGGCAGCCGAAGATCAGACCAATGCCGATTCCGGTGAACATGGATTTTTTGGCCCGTTTCAGATTGCCTGCACCGACATTCTGGGAAACGAAGGACGCCATGGACTGCATCAGGGAGCTGGGGATCAGCATTGCAAAGTTGACAATTTTACAGGCGACACCATAGCCGGAGGAGGCTTCCAGGCCGAGGCGGTTGACAAAGGCGCAGAGGGCGAGGAACGAAACCTGGGTCAGAAATTCCTGCAGGGCGAGAGGAAGTCCGATGCTTAAAAATTTGCTGCACTGGGAATTGAAGCCAAGATCGCTTTTGCCAATGTGGAAGGGCAGTTGCTTTTGGAAAAGAATAACCACCGCAAAGATGACGCTGACCGCCTGTGCAAATACGGTTGCAAATGCTGCGCCCGCTGCGTCCATGTGCAGACCGGCAACCAAAACGAGGTCGCCGACGATGTTGACGATACATGCGACGAGGACGAACAGGAGCGGAGATTTGCTGTCGCCAAGTCCGCGGAAAATCGCCGACAGCAGGTTGTAGGCGACGATGAAGAAAATCCCGCTGCCGCAGATACGAACATAACTTGTCGTCAGAGTGACTGCTTCAGCAGGAGCCTGCATGAGTACAGAGATGGGACGGGCAAAGAAAACCATTCCTGCGAACAGGCAGACAGAAAGCAGTGTGAATACAACCGCCGCGCCGCCGATGACGGAGCCGATCTGTTCCGGGTTCTTTTCCCCGAGATAACGGGCGATCAGGACAGTGACGCCCATTGCAAGCTGTGTCACAACAAAGGTGACAAGGTTCAAGACCTGGCTGCCGGTGGAAACCGCAGACAGTCCGGAGGTGGAGCCGAATCTGCCGACGACGAGCAGATCGACGGCGCCGTAGGCAGCCTGGAGTACCAGCGCGCCCAGAATCGGAATCATAAAAGGTACCAGTTTCTTTAAAATATTTCCCTGTGTAAAATCTGTCTTATCACTTGTCAAGGTCGTTTCTCCTTTCGCACATTACCTGATAAAATCTTTCAATGGTACGAATGGTACATTCCGCATCTTCACCGGAGATGGTCTCCAGATCGGGCAGCAGGGCGTTAAAAACCTGTTCGTTGTACTTGGCAGAGAGCTTTTTGCCTTCGTCTGTAATGAAAAGGTGCATGATGCGTGCATCCTCTTCGGACGGCTTTTTGGTCAGATAGCCTTTTTTCTCCATCTCCTTTACCGTTCTCGTCACGCCGGGACGCGGAAGGCTCAGCGCATCGCTGATGTCGGATACTTTTACGGAAGTTCCGTTTTTTTCCATCTGTTCGATGACATCCAGAAAATGGATATAGGATGATGTCACGCCGTCCGGCAACGGCGGGAGCATATCGCGGATGCGCTTTGCCTCATAGCAGGCGTCCAGCAGCCGTTTGATGAGTTCGATTGTCATAAAAAATCCCTCTATATGATTATCTTTGATAATTACCACTGATAATAATATAGAGGGATTTGAAATTTGTCAAGAAAAAATTTTGTGAGAAAATCCAGTGCAGTGTGTTAGGAGCGGCGACCGACAGTGGTTTTACGCTGTGTTGCCGTTGTGCTTTCGCATACCATTGGGGCGCACGGACTGCGATTGGTGCATAGCGGATTGTTTTTTTAACGAGGTCTGCTAAGATGAAAAGGTAGTAGCAGAACATCTGTGGGATGGAGGATAAAATGCCGCTTGTTGGATTGTGCGGAGAGCCGAAGGAAGCCCTGGAAAAAATTGAATACATGATGCAGGCGCTTTCCCTGCAGGGGCAGTTTTCGGAAGAAGAGCCAGTCCGGGCGGAAAAAAACAGACAGACAGAGTTTGTGCGGATCACGGAAAAATCTGCGGAAGCGTTGGAAGCTCTGGATTGTCTGATCTGGTCGGGCAGCTGTGAAAATGTCCTGTCGGAGGAAGTAGACAGCCTGTTGGAAGAATATCCCCGCCTTGCGGTGATTTTTGTGGCGGACAGCCCGGAAGCGGTGTTTGATGCACTGACAAAGCCTTTTTTTCATGTGGTGCGGGGATACGCGCTGGAACAGGATTTGAAGGCGGCGCTTGCGAAATTGAAAAAACAGAGGCGCACGGGCAGCGGTTACCGGAGCTTTCCGTATCGGGAAAGCCCTTCGTCCGACGGCAGAATCCGGGTGCGGGAAAAGGAAATCCTGTATCTGGAAAGTATGCGGCACGAGATCTGGGTGCACTGCGAAAAGAAGGTGTTCCTGACGTCGGAAACGCTCGGATACTGGGAGGAAAAGCTGCGTGTCAGGTCGTTTTTACGCGTCCACAAAAGTTTTCTGGTCAATCCCGGGCAGATCAGCCGGATTGGAAGGGAAATGATAGAGCTGGAGGATGGCAGCAGGCTCCCGGTTAGCCGCTACCGCTATCCGGAAGTCATGGCGCGCTACGAGGCGTGGATCCGGCATGCGGAATTTCTGGAGTGAGACAGCGAGTGAACCAAAATAGAGAAGAGAGGGAAAACAATGGAAGAGATGATTTCGGTCAATAATCTGCGGAAGGAATTTTCCTATTATAAAAAGGGCGTAGGGCTGCAGGGATCGTTAAATAACCTGTTCCACCGGCAGATGCTGACAAAGGAAGCGGTAAAGGACGTTTCTTTTTCCGTGGGAAAAGGGGAAATGATGGCGCTGCTGGGACCAAACGGCGCAGGAAAGACGACAACATTAAAGCTTCTGTCCGGTATTTTGTATCCGACATCCGGGGAGGTTCTGGTGAATGGCTTTGTGCCCTGGGAACGGAAAAATGAGTTCAAGCGAAGCTTTGCCATCGTCATGGGTCAGAAAAATCAGCTGTGGTGGGATCTGCCTGCCAGCGACAGCCTGTATCTGAATAAATGCATTTACGATGTGGATGACAGGGAATACAAAAAGACCGTGGACGAGCTGTCGGAGCTTCTTGGCGTGCGGGAGCTGATGAATATTCAGGTACGCAGACTTTCTCTCGGAGAACGGATGAAGATGGAAATCCTGGCGGCGCTGATTCACCGCCCCGGCATTCTGTTTTTAGATGAGCCGACGATCGGTCTGGATATCGTGTCCCAGCAGAAAATCCGTGACTTTTTACACTATTACAACGAACAGACGAAAACAACGGTCATTTTAACGAGCCATTATATGCGGGATATCGAAGCACTTTGCAGCCGGGCAGTCATTATTAACAGCGGTACGCTGGTCTACGACGGCGCGCTTTCTGATATCAACCACAGAATGGGGGATAAACGCCTGCTGACCCTTTCTTTTTCCAGCCCGGTAGAAAACGGGAAGCTGTCCGTATTCGGGCGGGTACGGGAAAATAAAGATCTGACGGCAGTTCTGGAAATCCCGAAGGAGCGGATCAAGGAAACGGCATCGCAGATGCTTTCCCTGTTTCCGGTGGATGATTTTACTGTGACGGAGGTTCCGCTGGAAGAGAGCATTGCCAGAATTTTCACCGGGGAGGTGGCAGGATGAAGCTGTATCGATGCGTGTATCAGATGGGAGTGGAAACCGCTCTGGAATACCGGGCAAATATGGTGCTGACATTGTTGAGTACGATTTTTCCAATCATCATTCAGACCTTTTTGTGGAATTATCTGTACGGTAACGGGGATGCGGGAGCGATGACGGGCTATAGCTATACGGAAATTATCGTGTATACGCTGCTTGCCGGGCTGGTGTCGAAGCTGGTTATTACCGGGTTCGAATATCAGATCAACGAGGACATCAAGGACGGCGGGCTGAATAAATATCTGATCCGCCCGGTCAACTACTGCGGCTACCGGTTCTGCAGCTATCTCGGGGAAAAGATGCCGCAGCTGATTTTACTGCTGATCTGTACGTCTGTACTGGTTGCATTTTCAAGCATATTTCTCGGACTGAAGCTGTCTTTGGTTCGAATCGTGCTGTTTTTGGTGGGGCTGGTTCTGGCAGTGATCCTGAATTTCTTTATCTTTTACTGCGTGGCGTTGTTGAGCTTCTGGCTGACGGACGTGCATCTGCTGTTCGGAACAGTCAGCGTGGTGCTGGTTGTTGTCAGCGGCGGCGTGTTCCCCATGGATATTTTCGGAAAAACGGCGGCGCTTCTGATCTCTCTGCTTCCGTTCGGGTATACGACGCAGTTTCCGGTCAACATTATCAATGGAAAGCTTTCGATGGGAGCAATTGGCACCGGAATGCTGTGCCAGCTTGTGTGGATCGCATTTTTCTGGGGACTGGGGCAGATGATGTGGAAAAAAGGACTGCAGCGCTTTGCAGCGGTAGGAGGCTGACGGATGGAGAAGAAAACTGGTATTTTTAATACATTTATAAGGTATGGAAAGCTGCTGTTTGTATTTCTGAAAATGTCCCTGATGGCGCAGCTGGAATACCGGATCAACTTTGCAGCGGGCGTTTTGGTGGAAACCGGTTGGCTGTTGATCAAGCTTTTGTATGTGGCGGTGGTTTACCGGGCAGGCATCAAAATCGGAGTCCTGACGCCGGATCACATTTTGTTGTTCATTGGGGTGTACATTCTGCTGACCGGCGTTTACATGCTATATTACCCGAACTTTACGTCATTGACGACGATGATTCGGGATGGAAAACTCGACATGTATCTGGTAAAACCGGTTGCGGCGCAGTTTCTGGTGACAATGCAGCGACTGGATCTGTCGCTGCTTGTGCCGGATGCAGCTGCGGGAATCGTCATGATCGGGATCGGCTGGCATCGGGCAGGACTTCCCGTGACGGTTGCCTCGATCGCAGGCTTTCTCTTTTTCCTGATCTGCGGTGCGCTCCTGACCTACAGCCTGTTTTTGCTGCCGCATCTTCTGGTGTTCTGGACGACGGCAACGAACGGCATCGCGGATCTGACGGCGGCAGTGTGGGACTTCAACAACATGCCGCAGCTCATTTACGGCAAGTGGATGCAGCGTGTCGGAACGTTTCTGCTGCCGGTGTTTGTCATCACGAACTTTCCGGGGCTGTTTTTGATGGGCGAGTTGTCTGCTCCGATGGCAGTCTGGGGCGTCGCTGCACCGATCGTATTCTTTTTGATCGCACGGGCGGTGTGGAATCAGGCAGTGAAGAATTATACATCGGCAAGCACGTAAGAAGCTTCTAATCCTTCAACTATTCCAGCAGATCTTCCACGCGGCAGCCCAGCGCATTGGCAAGACTGATTACAACATTCACCTGCGCTTTGCTGATATCGTTCTGCCGTTGCTCATAGAGCTGAATCATGCGAAGTGTGACGCCGGATGCGTCGCTTAACTGCTGTTGGGTAAAGCCGCGTGCTTTTCGGATTTCATACAGTCTGGTTTTTCTGCGGGCTTTGTTTCTGGAGAGAATTTCGTTTGCTGCCTCGACGAATTTGTTTTCATCGGCTTCATGGAGGATATACATGGACATCACAGTGGAAAGTGTAAGCCCGTCTTTTACAATATCTTCAAAGCGTCTGCCAGTGTGCCACTGATAGTAGGCAAGAATCCAGCCTGCCCAATATTCCCGGCCTTTGTCGTCGGAGTAGGAAGGCTCTCTGTTTTCGAAAGGAATATTGATACTTTTGAGCACTGCTGCTGCCAGTTCATAGCCGGACATCCCGGTCAGATATTTGGGATTTCCGTTTTCGAACTTTTCAGCGATACCGGAGAAAATAAACCATCCGAAAAAAGTGTCCGGGTCAAAGCCAAGATCGCATACGGCATATTCGACCATGTCGCCGAGATTGTGCATCGCATCATCCAAGTACAATTCGCTGTAAGCGTTCGTCATCGTTTTTCCATCCTTCCCTCATAATGTCGAGAATATATTTTTCTGTGAGAATAGAGCCCCTTGCCTTTTCCTGCTGGAAATCTTTTCGGGCAGCTGTGTCGCGGGCAAGCTTTTTGGGAAGATAGATTTCATTCGGAGCAGGAATGGCATTTACAAATTCGATGGAGGCAAAGGCTTTTTGGGATATCAGAACAATTTGTTCTCCGAGCTTTCCGAGAACCATCGCTTTTTCCAGCTGCGTAACGGAGATTGTATTATTTAAAAACGCGTTCGCAAAGGAAAAATAAGAGTCGTCGGCGCGGTAGCCCCGGATGATGTCATACTGTTTGTAGTCTACAGAGAAGTTTTCAGAAATATATGCTTTCGCCTGTTGCGCGATCGCTCCGTCAATCCGAAACCTGCGATTTTCGAGCAGAACAGACAGCCAGTTTAAAATATGGTAGTCTCCACTGGTCAGGGAGAGTGTGGAAAGCCCGGTCAGATTGAGCTGGTATTGATTGGCAAAGCCGTCCGTTTCTGTGGAACTGGCCCATTCTTTGGCGAGTTCCATGCTTTCCGTGCAATAAAAACCAAGACCGTAATCGTTGTGTGGATTTCCGGTTCCGAAATCAGGGCGCTCGATGATCTTCGAAGAACCATGATAGATTGTGAGCTTATCTGACATGGAAGTACCTCCTTTAAAAAATATCGCCAGAACGATAGTTTTGCTGTTTGCCTATATTATATCGTTCCAACGATAGTGTGTCAATGAAACGTAAAAAAACAGGCGTTGCAATTACGCCTGTTTTTTTCGACATTATTTCTTTTCAAACCCATGAATCCAGTCCGCCTTGCGGTAATAAAGGAAAAACAGAATCGAGCTTAGGGTCCATGTCAGGGGATAAGCCCAGAAGATTGTATTGATGACAGGGAAAATGCGGACAGCGATCGTGATGTAGGTCACACGGATAATGCACCAGCAGCAGAGCATGACGAACATCGGTACAGTTGCCTTGCCTGCGCCCCGCATGATGCCTGCGATGCAGTGGGAAAATGCCAGCAGGAAATAAAACAGTGTAATCGTATGCGCCTGCAGCGTTCCGTAAGCGACGACCTCAGGGTCGCTGTTGAATGCGGCAATCAGGTAGGGGGACAGGAAATAGACACAGATGCCGACGATTTCCGCAAGGGTGATGGAGCAGAGGATGCCGAAGCGTGCGCCTCTTTTGGCACGGTCATATTGCTTGGCTCCTAGGTTCTGGCTGATAAAAGTGGTCAGTGCCAGAGAAAAACAAGTGATCGGTAAAAAGCCGAAGCCCTCGACCTTGGAATAGGCACCACAACCAGCCACTGCCATTTTTCCAAAGCTGTTGATGTTAGACTGAACAACAACATTTGCCAGGGCGATAATGGAGTTTTGCAGACCTGCGGGCAGACCGTTTGAAATGATCTGCTTTAACATGATCGGGTCGAAGCGGATGCGGGACGGAACCAGACGATATTCCTCCGGACTTCTCAGCAGGCGGCGCAGGCACAGCAGGGCACTGATAAACTGAGAAATGATCGTGGCGAGTGCTGCACTTCCAACGCCGAGCTTGAGTACGCCGACAAACAAAAGATCGAGCACGATATTGACGATAGATGAAAGGATCAGGTAGTTGAGGGGATGTCTGCTGTCCCCGATGGACTGCAGGATGCCGACAAAAACGTTATAGAGGACGAACGCCAGCGAGCCCATAAAATAAATCCGGAAATATAACAGGGAATTGGGCAGGACGTCTGCCGGTGTGCCCATCCAGACCAGCATCTGCGGTGCGAGGATCAGACCGATGATCGTCAGCAAAATACCGGCGACAATCCCGAAGGCAACATCCGTATGGATTGCACGCTGCAGACGGTCGGTCTGTCGTGCTCCATAATAGCGGGCGACTACAACACCTGCGCCCATTGCGATACCGTTGAAAAATCCGACCATCAAAAAAATCAGACTTCCGGACGAACTGACGGCAGCGAGTGCGTCGCTGCCGAGAAAGTTGCCGACGATCAGGGAGTCGGCGGTATTATAAAGCTGCTGGAACAGATTTCCGAGAAAAAGCGGAAATGCGAAGGTGACGATCTTTTTCCAGATCGATCCTTCTGTCATCAAGGTAGAAGATGCAGTACGGTTCATTTATTTTCTCCAGAAAGTAATTTCATGTTCTTTTCATAGGTTTCAGAAATACGTGCAACAACCTGGGAGGTCAGAGCCTTCTGCTGTGTGCGGTCGAGATTCTTTGTTTCGATGGGTTCTCCATATTCGATGATAACCTTTGTCTTGCGGATGCAGGGAGAATGGGCTTCGAAGATCTGTTCTGCGTTGGCGATCGTCATCGGAACGATCGGGCATTGAGCCTTTTCTGCGATTTTTAAGCTGCCGGCATGGAACTCAAGCAGAGGAGCATCGGTGCGATTGCGGGTTCCTTCCGGGAAAATGCAGATGGACACGCCGTTTTTTATCTCCTCGATTGCTGCAAGAATCGTCTTCATACCAGCCTTGAGATCGCTGCGGTCAAGGAACAGGCAGTGCAGGTTTTTCATCCAATTGGAAAGCAGAGGAATCTTCAAAAATTCGACCTTGGAAATATAACCGGTGGTGCGGGGTACACGGACATAGGTCATAACGATATCGAAATAGCTGCGGTGATTACCGACATAGAGAACCGGGGTATCCTTCGGAATGCGATCCTCTCCGATGTAGGTGACGGAAACGCCGGACAGGCGCAGCACCATGCGGAACGCCCAGTTGACAATTGCAAGGCTGGAACGATCCTTTAACGGCGGATTGAATTTGCCGATGATCCATTCTGCGATCAGGAGCGGGATGCTGAGGATCAGAAACAGAATGACAAATAACGCGGTAATAATAAAGCGAATCATAAAACTCTCCATTCTGCAGGCGCAGATGCGCCGGCTACCTTCTTTATTTTCAGTATACCTGTGCCGCTGCAAAAAAGCAAGACGCGCGTACAGGTGTTCTGCGAGGGAGCCGCAGTTCACTCGCGCCATTCGCAAAACGCATCTTCGATGCTTCCCGCTGCTTCGCAGCTCATTTTTGCTCATGAAATGGCGCTCCCTTCGTGCCTTCCTGGCAGCAGATTTTCCTGCAAGCACGAAATCTGCTGCCAGGAAGGCACGAGTGAACTGTTACGACATACTCCTGACGTCGTATTCATATATATGAAATAAACAGGATATCGATCGAAAGGACGGTCTTATTATGAAAAAAATAGCTCGGACACTGTGCCTGATCTGGTGGGGAATATTCGGATGCGCTGGGATACTGCTTTTTACAGGATGCAGCTGGAAACAGGAAAAGCCGGAGAAAATAAACCTTGCATTCACAGTCGTGGACGAGGCGCGGCTGCCGGAGGAGCTGTTAAAGCTTGTGGCGGAAAAGAAAGAAGCATCGTTTAAAATGACGTATGCGGACAGTGGTTATCTGTACCTGTGCGTGGGCTACGGAAAGCAGGACAGCGGCGGCTACAGTATTACAGTGGACGATTTGTATGCAAGCGGAGAGATGATTTATCTGGATACGAGCCTGATCGGTCCGAAGCAGGCAAAGGAGCTGAGCAAAACGCCATCCTATCCATATATTGTAATAAAAACGCCGTTTGAGGACAAAACAGTGGTGTTTGACTGAAGAACATGGTAAAATGCAGAGGATACAACAGACATTTGGCAGCTGTCGGACGCGGCTGCTTTGCAACAGCGGAGGCTGACATGATTTTAGTTCAAAATTGCCGCATGATCGATCCGGCTTCGCAGACGGATGGCTTGCGGGATATCCTGATCGGTGAGGACAGGATTACAAAAATCGCAGAGGCAGGAACGATCAACCCTGCACAGATTACAAAAGAAAAAGAGGACGAGCTTCGCATCCTGAATGCGGATGGCCTGATTGCAGCGCCGGGGCTGGTGGATACCCATGTGCATTTCCGTGATCCGGGTGCAGAATATAAGGAAGATATCCTGACCGGCGCGGTGTCGGCGGCGGCTGGCGGTGTGACGAGTGTTGTGCTGATGGCGAATACGAATCCCCATGTCGATCAGGAGGAAACGCTTTCCTATGTTCTGGAAAAAGGCGCAAAGACCGGCATCCATGTCTATACCTGCGCGAACGTGACAATGGACATGGAGGGGGACGAGCTGACGGATATGGAAGCGCTGGCAAAGGCTGGCGCGGTCGGCTTTACGGATGACGGCAAGCCCCTGTTGGATGCCAAAATTGCGAGAAAAGCGATGCAGGAAGCGGCAAGGGTGCACAAACCCATCAGCTTCCATGAGGAAAACCCGGCATATATTCAAAATAATGGGGTCAATGCCGGAAAGGCGAGTGAATATTTCGGCATCGGCGGTTCGGACAGGCAGGCGGAGATCGATATGGTGCGCCGCGATCTGTCGATTGCGCTGGAAACGGGTGCGGAGATCGTGATTCAGCACATCAGCGCGGCGGAGGCGGTCGAACTTGTCCGCCAGGCGAAGAAAAAGAGCACGAGAATCCACGCAGAGGCGACACCCCATCATTTCACGCTGACGGAGGACGCTGTGATTGCGCACGGTACGATGGCGAAGATGAACCCGCCGCTTCGGACGGAAGCCGACAGGCAGGCGATTATCCGCGGTTTGCAGGACGGAACGATCGACCTGATTGCGACAGACCATGCGCCGCATGCGGATTATGAAAAAGCGAAGCCCCTGACGGAAGCGCCCAGCGGAATCATCGGATTGGAAACGTCCCTGGCGCTCGGCAATGAGGTGCTCGTCGATACAGGGGAACTTACGATGATGCAGCTGCTGACCTGCATGACCATGAACCCCGCAAAGCTTTACCGCCTGGACGCTGGCTATCTGGCAGAGAATGGACCGGCAGATCTGGTTTTGTTCGATCCTGCAAAAGAGTGGGTTCCGGAACGTTTTTATTCGAAATCCCAGAATTCGCCGTTTTTGGGCCAGAAGCTCAAAGGAAAAGTGGAATACACGATCTGTAAGGGCAAAGTGATTTTTGAGGCGTAAAAACCGGTTGCGCCGGCACGTAAAAGCACTATGGGCATAAAAGCTGGCAGCTTTTGTGCAGCAGGCGCCCGTAAACCGAGTGAAAATGGAGAAAATTATGGCACAGAAGAAAAAGACAAAGGCAATGGTAGTCAGTCAGGAAAAGCTGGCGGACGGAATTTATGATTTGAGACTGGAAACAGAACTTGCGCAGGATGCTGCGTGCGGACAGTTCGTAGGCGTTTACCCCAAGGATAAAAGCACGCTCCTGCCCAGACCGATCAGCATCTGTGAAATCGATAAAGAAAAAAATCAGCTTCGTCTGGTTTATCGCGTGGCAGGCAAGGGAACGGCAGAATTTTCGAATCTTAAGACAGGCGACAGTGTGTATTTGCTTGGTGTTTTGGGAAATGGTTTCCCGGTGGACAAGGCAAAGCCGGGCACGAAGGCGATGCTGTTTGGCGGCGGAATCGGCGTTCCTCCGATTTTACAGCTGTCGAAAGAGCTTTCCTGTGAAAAACAGATCGTTGTGGGTTATCGCAACGCACAATGCTTTTTGAAGGAAGATTTTGAACAAAACGGCGCTGTCTATGTGGCAACCGAGGACGGAAGCGTTGGCACAAAGGGAAACGTCATGGATGCGGTAGCTGCAAACGGACTGGAAGCGGATATTATTTATGCCTGCGGACCGATGCCGATGCTGCGCGCGATTCGGCAGTATGCGATCGAACATGATATTCCGGCATATATTTCCCTGGAAGAACGGATGGCATGCGGTGTGGGCGCCTGTCTCGGCTGCGTTTGTAAAACGACCCACAAGGACGCGCATTCCCATGTAAACAACGCAAGAATCTGTACCGACGGACCGGTATTTGAAGCACGGGAGGTGGAAATCTGATGAATACAGCGGTAACAATTGCAGGAGTAACCTTTCAGAACCCGGTCATGACCGGCTCGGGGACCTTTGGCTCCGGAATGGAATACAGTGAATTTGTAGATTTGAACCGTCTGGGTGCGGTGGTGACAAAGGGCGTTGCAAACGTGCCGTGGCCGGGCAACCCGACACCGCGTGTCGCAGAGGTTTACGGAGGCATGTTGAATGCAATCGGTCTGCAGAATCCCGGCATTGACGTGTTTATCGAGCGCGATCTCGCGTTTTTAAAGCAGTTTGATACAAAGGTCATCGTCAATGTCTGCGGCAAATCTGTCGAGGATTATCTGGAAGTCGTAGAGCGCTTGGCGGACACGGACATAGCGATGATGGAAATCAACGTTTCCTGCCCGAATGTCAAGGAAGGAGCCATTGCGTTCGGACAGAAAGCGGATGCATTATTCGACATCACGTCCAGAATTAAAAAGGCTGCAAAGCAGCCCGTTATGATGAAGTTAAGCCCGAATGTAACAGACATCACGGAAATGGCAAAAGCCGCAGAGGCAGGCGGCGCGGACGCAATTTCCCTGATTAACACGCTGACCGGTATGAAAATCGACATCCGGCGCAGAAGCTTTGCCCTTGCCAACAAGACCGGCGGCATGTCCGGCCCTGCAATCAAGCCGGTTGCGGTGCGGATGGTATGGCAGTGTGCAAACGCGGTCAAAATTCCCATTGTCGGCATGGGCGGCATCCTGACCGCAGAGGACGCGATTGAATTTCTGATGGCGGGCGCAACGGCAGTTTCCGTCGGCGCGGCAAACTTTATCAATCCTTATGCGACGGCAGAAATCGCAGACGGAATTGAAGCATTCATGAAAGAACAGGGCATCGAGGATATCAACGAAATAATCGGCTGCGTACGGTAAGATCGATATCAGGGTTCAAAGCACGGAGCAATCCGCGGATATCATTTGAAAAAAGAATCTCCCTCCCGGGTGCATATCGTCTTTGACGGCAGCATACTGTTAGATAGAACAGCATGTTGTCTGGAAAAGGCGAAGGTGCCCGGGAGGTATTTTTATGGAATTTCTCAAAAAAAGCATACATATGGATCAGATCGGATGTGAGGAACAGACACAGATTACGCTCGAGGACGACGTCAATATCGCGGACGCAAAGCCGGATGTTTATCAGGTTGTGACGCAGCAGGGGCACGTCGAGCTGGAAGAGGTGCGCGCCTCGGATGGGCATGTGCATGTAAAGGGCGTGCTGCATTTCAAGGTGCTTTATCTCGCAGATGAGGAAACGCACCATCCGGCGTGCATGGAGGGGGAGCTGGCGTTTGAGGAACAGATTCTGATGGGCAGCGTGTCGGGGACGGATCAGGTACAGGCGCAGGCGATTTTGGAGGATTTAAGTGTCGGCATGATCAATTCCCGGAAGCTTTCGGTGCAGGCACTTTTGCAGATCCGCCTGTTCACGGAGCGGATGAAGCAGTTGGATGTAGCGGTGGGTCTGGACGGCACAGAGCAGATCGAAGTAAAGAAAAAAGACCTGCAGGTGCTGGATCTGATCGTTGCAAAAAAAGATATCCTGCGGGTAAAAAAAGACCTCCTGTTGCCGGGCGGCATGCCGAACATTTTTGCGCTGCTGTGGAAATCCTGCCAGATTCGGGAAATGGCGTTCCGGGTGCTGGACGGAAAGCTGCAGGCGACAGGCGAGCTTTCGCTGTTTTTCTTTTATGAAGAGGAAAGCGAGACTAAAAAGGCTGTCTGGTATGAAACCACCGTGCCGGTGAGCGCTGCCATCGAGTGTCAGGGCGTCCGCGAGGGGATGCTGGAGCAGATCGGCTGCAGCATCGGGCATCTGGAAATCGAAGCGAAGGCGGACGAGGACGGGGAAGAGCGCGTGATTTTGCTCGACCTGGTACTGGATCTGGATATTCGGATTTACGAGGAAACGAATCTTTCGATGATTGAGGATCTCTACGGCGTTACGAAGCAGGCGGACGTCGTGAGGGGAAAAGGGCAGTACCGGAGGCTTCTGGTCAAAAATACCGCAAAAACGAGGGTGAGCGACCAGTTTTCGATTTCGCCGGGCATGCCGCAGATTCAGCAGATCTGCGGAAGCTTTGGAGAAGTGTTCGTGCAGGAGATAAAAAAGCAGTCCGACGGCGTGCTCGTAAAAGGGACGGTAAACGTGCAGATTCTGTATGAATCTGCGGAGGAAGAGGTCCCGTGCGGCTGTCTAAAGGGCGAGCTTGTGTTTGAAGAGCTTCTGGAAACCGCAGAGCCGGTAAAAAATACATGCAGCTGCAGGATTGCGGCGTCGCTGGAACAGCTTTCCGTGCAGGCGCAAAACGAGCAGGAAGCAGAAGTTCGCGCAGTTGTGTGCGTCAAAGGGCTGATCTGCGCCGACTGCGAGGAAGAGATCGTGACGGATGCCTTGCTGCGTGCTCCCGACCCGGAAAAGCAGGCGAACCAGCCGGGTATCGTAGTGTATCTGGCGGGCGAGGGCGAGACGCTTTGGGATATCTGTAAAAAGTACGACGTCCCGATGGATGGAATGCGCGAAATGAACAATCTGACGCAGGATGAAATCCATCCTGGCGATCAGCTCCTGATTGTGAAGGGATATGCAGTTGACAAAGAGATACAGATTGTATAAAATTAAATACAATCAGTGTATACAAAATGCAGAGGCAGACGGCTTTTCGGATCGCCTGCCTTTTCAACGGAAATGAGGATTGAATTGAAAATGAATACCTTTCGGATAAAGGCATATGCCAAAATCAATCTCGGGCTGGATGTGCTGCGGCGCAGACCGGACGGATACCATGAAGTCAAGATGATCATGCAGACCGTCGATTTATATGACGATTTGGAATTTACAAAGCTGGCAGAGGATGAGATTCGGATTTTTGCCGATAAAGAAGAGCTTCCGGCGGATCAGGGCAATCTGATCTGGCGGGCGGCAGCGCGGATGAAGGAGCTGTATCAGATCTCAGAGGGCGTGAGCGTGAAGCTGACGAAGCGGATTCCGATTGCGGCTGGCATGGCAGGCGGCAGCGCAGATGCAGCGGCGACCATTCATGCGATGGATGCGTTGTTTTGTCTCGGACTTTCCCTGGAAGAAAAACAGAAAATCGGCGTAAAGCTCGGCGCGGATATCCCGTACTGCCTGATGGGCGGCACGGCGCTTTCGGAGGGCATCGGAGAAATCCTGACAAAGCTGCCGGACGTCCCGAAGGCGAAGCTTGTGATCGCAAAGCCCGATCTGGATGTTTCGACGAAATTTGTCTATGAAAATCTGCACGCTGACAGCCTGCAATATCATCCCGACATCGACGGAATGGTTGCGAGCATCGAAAAAGGCGACCTTTGCGGCATCACAGACCGGATGGGAAATGTGCTTGAGACGGTTACCTGCAAGCACTATCCGGTGATCGAGCAGATGAAAGGAATTTTAAAGGAGCACGGTGCGGTCAATGCGCTGATGAGCGGCAGTGGCCCTACCGTATTTGGTATTTTTACAGACGATCAGAACGCAAAAGAGGCGTATGAGGCGATGCAGGAGGCAGGTCTTGCCAGACAGCTGTTCCTGACAGGATTTGCCGACGGCAGAGGGAGAGAAGATTGAAAAATAAAATTTTTCAATCTCGAGATTTGTGTCTGCGCGCACTTGACACAAACTCGGTATGCGCAAAAAGCGTGCGCAGAAATGAGAGAAGGATGAAAGAATTTGAAGTAAATAACGAAAATGATTACCTGCCCCTGCGGGACGTGGTGTTCAATACACTTCGGACGAGTATTCTGACCGGTGAGTTAAAGCCGGGGGAGCGCCTGATGGAAATTCATCTGGCGGATAAGCTCGGAGTGTCCCGGACACCGATCCGCGAGGCGATCCGCAAGCTGGAGCTGGAGGGGCTCGTTACGATGATTCCAAGACGCGGCGCAGAGGTGGCGCAGATCACGGAAAAGAACCTGCGGGACGTTTTGGAGGTGCGCCGGGCGCTGGACGCGCTGGCGGTAGAGCTGGCATGCGAGCGCATCACGGAAGATGAGCTTGCAGAACTGAAAAAAGCGTGCGAGAACTTCGAACTGGAAACAAAGCGCGGCAACGCCAACCAGGTTGCACAGGCGGACGTGGAGCTGCACGATATTATTTTAAAGGCGAGCGGAAACGAGCGGCTGATGCAGATGATCAGCAAGCTTTCTCAGCAGATGTACCGCTACCGCCTGGAATATGTCAAGGACGAGGCAAACTACAAACGCCTGATCGCAGAGCACCGCGTGATCTACGAGGCGATCCGCGACCGCGACAGACAGACTGGAGCAGAGGCGATCAAAAACCATATTGACAATCAGGAAAAGGCTGTGATCCGGATGATTACATCGGCGTCCGGGAAGATAAAACGCTGACCGGATGTATAACCGGCGCACGGATGGGTATGCTCTTTCGAAACAGAGAAGGGAGAAAGAGTATGCAGAAGAAACCGCGCGCCGGTATTTTATTTTTGACAATTATGATGTTATGGGGGATAATATACCCACAGTATGCATTTACGGAAGAAATGTATGAGACAGTGCAAAGCGCTGACGCGGTGGATGACAACCACCGAACTGCTGTAGCTGCGGGCGGGAACTGTCTGCGGGATTACCGGCGGATTCTGACTGCGGCGCCTGGGGAGGTGTCGGTGCGCTTTGCAATCGTCGATCAGATAGAAGAGTGGTTTGGAGAAAAAGATGAAAACAGTACAGGATAAAAATCTGCTGGAAATGCCCATCGGCGTATTTGATTCCGGCATGGGCGGTCTGACTGTGATGCGTGAGATCATGCGTCAGATCCCCAATGAAAAGGTGATCTATTTTGGAGATACGGCGAGAGTTCCCTATGGAAGCAAGTCAAAGGAGACGGTGACACGCTTTTCCAGGCAGATTGTCCGTTTTTTGCAAAGCAAACAGGTCAAGGCAATCGTTGTCGCCTGCAATACGGCGAGCGCCTATGCGCTGGATGATCTGGAAAAGGAAATCGATATTCCAATCATCGGCGTGGTAAAGCCGGGCGCAAAGGTTGCAGCGGAGGCAACCCGCAACGGACAGGTCGGCGTCATTGCGACGGAAGGGACCATTAGCAGCAATATTTATACGACTTACATCCGCCAGCTTCGACCGGAGGTACAGGTAACCGGCAAGGCGTGCCCACTGTTTGTGCCTCTGGTGGAAGAAGGACTCTGGCAGGATCCGGTGACGGACGAGATTGCAAAACGTTACTTAAGCAGCTTAATCGATACCGGAATCGATACTCTGATTCTTGGCTGCACCCATTATCCGCTGATCCGTTCAACGGTCGCAAAGGTGATGGGCGACCATGTGACACTGGTAAACCCGGCGTATGAGACGGCGCGGGAATTAAAAGAGCTTTTGATGGAAAAAGGGTTATTCAATCCGGTTCCGCCGCAGCTTGGGACAAATAAATACGAGTTTTTTGTCAGTGACGGCGCGGAGAAATTTGTCCATTTTGCCAATTCGATTATCAAATACGGCATTTTGGGCGCGAAAGTAATACAGATAGAGGATTATTGAGCATGACAAAGGATGTAGTGATATCCGTCCGCGGTCTGCAGGTGATGGACAATGAATCTGCAGAGGATATCGAGACGGTACAGCAGGGCGAATATTTTGAACGAAACGGCAGCATTTTTTTATTGTATGACGAATATTATGAGGGCTTTGACGAGCCGGTCAAAAATGTCATGAAAATCAGGGGAAACGAAATGACTCTGACCAAACGCGGCATCATCAACGTCCAGATGAACTTTGAGGCGGGCAAAAAGAACCTGACCCGTTACCAGACGCCCTACGGTGTAATGATGATCGGGCTGGACACCAGCCGCGTCGTCTGTCTGCAGGAAGAAAAAAGCCTTGCGATAGAAATTGATTATACGCTGGAAGCAAACTACCAGTACGTTTCGGATTCCAAAATCCGGATCATGGTACGGGAGAGAAAACAGCAGGCATAAAAGGGGCCCCTGCGTCGGCGCGCATTCAACAGCGTGCTGTGCAGGAGCTTTTATTCATGACAATAGAATGCTCGCAGAGCGTGCATTCTATTGTTGAATGAATACCAATTGACAATCTGAAATGATGCGCCTACAATATTTGCATATGCAAATATTGTAGGCGCATTTTTTGCACACGCAAAAATTCGTCTGACCACGGAGGAAAGCAATCATGCTGAAGGAACTGTTTTCTTATATGAAGCAATACAAAAAATATGCCTGGATCAGTCTGGCCTGCATTGCGGTGGAATGTATCTTCGAGCTGGTTATTCCGCTCATTATGGCGGACATGGTGGATGTCGGAATCGCAAACGGGGATCAGGATTATATTCTGCATAAGGGACTGGTGATGATAGGCTGTGCAGGACTGGCACTGGTGCTGGGAATCTGCAGCGCACGGTTCTGCGCACTGTGTGGTCAGGGCTTTGGGGCGAATCTGCGGGAAGCAGAGTACCGCAAGCTGCAGAGCTATTCCTTTTCCAATATCGACCATTTTCAGGTGTCATCGCTGGTAACCCGCCTGACCAGTGACGTGACGGTGATCCAGAATTCGGTTTCAACGGGCATCCGTCCGCTGTGTCGTGCGCCGGTTATGCTGTTTATGGCTACAGGCTCGGCGTTTGTGATCAACGCGCGTCTGGCACTTGTTTTTTTGGTGGCACTGCCGGTGTTAGGATTTTTGCTGTTTGAGATCGTCAGCCACGTCGGACCTTTGTATACAAAGATGCAGACCGGAATTGACAGGGTCAACCGTATTGTGCAGGAAAATCTGACGGCGGTGCGTGTCGTCCGTTCCTATGTCAGAGAGAATTACGAGCAGGAAAAGTTCGATGACGCAAATCTTGCCCTTCGTACAGAATCCGAAAAAGCCTTTGGCTTATCTTCTATGAATATGGCAGCAATGCAGTTTGTCATGTATGGGACGATCCTGGCGATCCTGTGGTTTGGCGGCAGCTCTATCCGTACCGGGACTATGCAGGTTGGTGAGCTGACCGGATTTTTGAGCTATGTGCTGCAGATCCTAAACTCCCTGATGATGCTGTCGAATGTCTTTATGATGCTGACCCGTTCGATGGCGAGCGGAGCCCGAATTCTCGAGGTTTTGAACGAAAAGGTGGAGATCACGGAGGAAAAGGCACGTCCGGTCAGCGTGAAAAAGGGCGCGATCCGTTTCGACCATGTATTTTTTCAGTACAGCAAAAACGCGGAGGAATATGTGCTTTCGGACATTTGTCTGAATCTGGAAGCCGGACAGACGATTGGAATTATCGGGCAGACTGGTGCAGCAAAATCGACGTTCGTGCAGCTGATCCCGCGCCTGTACGAGGCGACAAAGGGCTGTGTGTATGTAGACGACGTGCCGGTGCAGGAATATCCGCTGGAGCATCTGCGGGATGCGATCGCCATGGTACTACAGAAAAATACGCTGTTTTCCGGGACGGTACGGGACAATCTCCGCTGGGGCAAAGAGGACGCGACGCAGGAGGAAATCGACGAGGCGTGCCGGATCGCCTGTGTGGATGAATTTATCGACCGGCTGGATAACGGCTATGATACAGAGCTTGGACAGGGCGGCGTGAACGTGTCCGGAGGACAGAAGCAGCGGCTCTGCATTGCGCGCGCGATCTTAAAGCAACCGAAGGTACTGATTTTGGACGATTCGACGAGCGCAGTGGACACGGCAACGGAAGCAAAGATCCGGGAAGGCTTAAAAGCAAAGCTTCCGGAGATGACGAAAATTATTATCGCACAAAGGATTTCTTCTGTACGCAGCGCCGATCAAATTGTTATTTTGGACGATGGAAAAATAAACGCGGTCGGTACTCATGAGCAGTTGCTTGCAGAGAACCGGATTTATCAGGAAATTTATCATTCCCAACAGGAAGGAGGTGCTCTGTAATGGCAAAATATGTCGGCTATAAGCGCCCGAAAAATACGAAAAAAGCCATGAAAAATCTGCTGAGATATCTTGGATATCACAAGTGGCTGCTGCTTTTAGTTGCAGTTTTGGTAGCGATCAGCAGTGGGGTGAGCATTGCAGGCACTTATCTTATCCGCCCGGTCATCAATGATTACGCGATCCCAGGGGATATTCCGGGGCTGATCCGAATGATGATTGCGATGGGGCTCCTGTATTTGTGCGGTGTGTGCGCGACCTTTGCCTATAACCGGCTGATGGTGCATACATCCCAGCAGGTAGTGACGGAAATCCGGAGAGATCTGTTTGCCCATATTCAGAAGCTGTCGCTGGCCTATTTTGATGCGCACACCCACGGGGAGCTGATGAGCCGTTTTACAAACGATGTCGATACGGTACAGGAAGCATTAAACGGCACGTTTTCCATGCTGATCCAGAGCTTTTTGATACTGACAGGAACCCTCAGCATGCTGTTTGTTTTGAGCGCGCGTCTGACGCTGATTGTATTGCTGTTTTTAGTAGCAAGCGGATTTTTTATCTGGTACAATGGAAAATGCAGTAAAAAATATTTCAATGCACAGCAGGAGGCGCTGGCTGCAGTCAACGGCTTCGTGGAGGAAATGACTGCGGGGCAGAAGGTGGAGAAGGTATTCAATCATGAAAAGCAGGATCTTGAAGAATTTTTAGTGCGAAACGAAAAGCTGCGCAAAGCCTCTACCAACGCCCTGACCTGGTCCGGTATGCTGGTTCCGGTCAATGTCAGCATGTCCTACTTCAACTATGGAGTTTCTGCGGCAGCAGGCGGTATATTTGCACTGACCGGACACATGGATCTTGGAACCCTTGCATCTTATCTGGTTTATGTGCGTCAGAGCGCGATGCCCTTAAATCAGTTTACAAACCAGTTCAACTTTCTTCTGGCAGCCCTCTCCGGTGCAGAGCGGATTTTTGACCTGATGGAGCAGGAGCCGGAAATCGACGAGGGAACGGTAACCCTTTGTCCGGTTGAGGTCAGGATGGACGGTTCCCTGAAGGAGACAGAAAACTATACCGGAAGCTTTGCATGGAAGGATGCAGACAGCCTGACCTTATTGCAGGGTGATATGCGTTTCGACCAGGTTGTATTCGGATATACGGAAGAACATAAAATATTGGATGGCATCAGTTTGTTTGCAAAGCCGGGGCAGAAGATTGCCTTTGTGGGCTCGACGGGCGCAGGAAAGACGACGATCATCAACCTGATCAACCGGTTTTACGAAATTCAGAGCGGGACGATCACTTACGACGGTATCGATATTCGCAGAATCAAAAAGGATGACTTGAGGAAATCGCTGTCGATGGTGATTCAGGATACCCATTTGTTTACCGGAACGATCGCAGATAATATCCGTTACGGACGGCTCAATGCAACAGAGGATGAGGTCAGGGCGGCTGCGAAAATCGCGAATGCTGACTCCTTTATCCGTCGTCTGCCCAAGGGGTATGACACGATACTGCACAGTGACGGCAGCAATCTGTCCCAGGGACAGAGGCAGCTGCTTGCGATTGCCCGGGCAGCAATTTCCCGGCCGCCGGTGCTGATCCTGGATGAAGCCACCAGCTCCATCGACACGAGAACGGAGCGGCTGATCGAAAAAGGCATGGATCGCCTGATGGAAAACCGTACCGTTTTTGTCATCGCACATCGGCTTTCAACGGTGCGAAACTCAAAGGCAATTCTTGTGCTGGAAAAGGGCACGATCATCGAGCGCGGAGACCATGAGGAGCTGCTGGGGCAAAAGGGCCGCTACTATCAGCTGTATACCGGACAGTTTGAACTGGAGTAATGCCTACAGTGCTGGTTGCACATGTTGCAGTTTCTCTGCGCGCACTTGACACAAACTCGACATGCGCAAAAAACGTGCGCAGAAATGAGGGAATATATGGAAAAAGATATCAGACAGAGTCTACAGGAGCACATTTTCAGACTGGAAAACCGGCGCAGGGAACTGATGCGTCCGGAATATTTACGGCTGGGGCTGACGATCGGGCAGGGACAGCCGCGGATTTTGATGTACCTTTTGACAGAAGACGGCTGCAGTCAGCGGGAAATTGCAGAGAACTGTCACCTCGATGTGACGACGCTCTCGCGCACGCTGGACCGGTTGGCGGAAAAAGGGCTTCTGGAGCGGCGCATCAATCCACAGTCGCGTCGGGAGTGCCAGATCTTTCTGACAGAGGAGGGAAGGGAGACGGCAGCAGAGGTCTGCAGCTGCTTTCGCGAAACGGAAAAAAAGATGTGCAGCGGGCTGACTGAAAAAGAACTGAAAGCGCTGGATGCCGGAATCTGCCGGATGCTGGAAAATTTGACCGAAGCCTGAAGCAAACTGGAATCTTAATAAAAAGTTTATACACATATCCGCCGCCAATGTTTTACAAGGCGGCGGATTTATGATATCCTGAGAGCAGATGCGAATTTAGGGCAATCGGAATGAATTGGAGCAGGATATGAGCGACAAACAGGATTTTTCGGAAATTGGAGACAGAATCAAGGATGCAGTACAGGATGCGGTAAATTCAGGTGACTTCGGACAACTAAACCATGTCATCAATGATTCCGTAAACGGAGCGCTGGATGAGGTGCGCTGGCAGGTCAATCAGGCGCACGAACGGGTTTATAAGCGAACGGACAAAACCGTGGAATACAAATCCGGCAAGCGCAGTATCGCTTCTTCCTACAGCACATCGCAGTCGCCCTACAGACGACAGATGGAGCAGAAGCAGCGTTATACGACGGCAAAGCAGTATCAGCGCCCGGACGGCACGATCGTTTATAAGAACACGATCAACGTGCCGCAGATTTTTGTAAAAAAGGGTAAAGTCAGTGGTGTTTTACTGAGCGTATTTGGAGGGATCGGGCTTGGAACCTTCGGACTGACCGCACTGATCATGGCGATCATTTGGGCAGCAACCTCCAGCGCGTCTCTGGGTGGGATGACCATATTGTTCGGTCTTATGGCAGCAGCCTGCGGAGGTGTATTAAAACGCGGCGGAGGACTCTGCAAACGGCTTGGAAGAGCAGAACGATATCTGAAGCTTGCAGGGGAGGAAATGTATATCCGAATTTCTGAGCTTTCTGAAAAAACCGGATGGACTCCAAAGAAGCTGGGACGGGATATTCGGACGATGATCGAGAGTGGCATGTTCCCGGAAGGACACATGGATGAGAAAAACGATATTTTTGTCATCGATGACGAGACATGGGAGCAGTATCTCGAGGAAAAAGAAGAATATGAACAGCAACTTGCGGAGAAAAAGCGCAAAGAGCTGACAGCGGACGTCGGGCAAAGTTCTGGCGGAGCAAACCGTGCAGATGGCAAGGCTGCCGGACAGAACGGGACAGCTGATGGTGCAGCGGCCCACAGTGAGGAAGCGCTGACAAAAGAGGCGCAGATCGAAAAAGACGGCCAGGCCTACATGGAGCGGCTTCGGGAGTTAAACATCCAGATCCCGGGAGAGGTGATTTCCAACAAGCTTTACAAGCTGGATTACCTGCTGAAAAGAATTTTTCAGACGCTTCGGGAGCATCCGGAGAAGAGCGACCAGATGCGGCGATTTATGGAGTATTATCTTCCTACGACGGTCAAGCTTGTGGAATCCTATGCAGAATTTGACAGCGCCGGGGTTGAGGGCGAGAACATCCGCACCGCTAAGGAAGAGATCGAAAAGACGATGGATACGATTAACGAAGCGTTTGAAAAGCTTCTGGATGATCTGTATCAGAACGCGGCATTTGAAGCGTCCGCAGATGCAAGGGTGCTGAAAACAGTGCTGGCGCAGGACGGGTATATGAAGAGTGATTTTGAAAAACAGGAGGAGTAACCGATGAACGAAGATATGGAAAAGATGCTGCAGGAAGCGCCTGCACCGACCCTGACTCTGGAGCCTTTTGCAGAGGAAAAGGAAGAACCGGCAGTTGTGGAAAAAGAAGAAGTAGTGCAGCCGGTTGATGAAAAAGAAAAAATAAAGGCGATTTTAACTCCCCAGGAACAGAAGCAGGTGGATGCCTTTGTCAAGCAGATTGACATCACGAATTCCCAGATGGTGCTGCAGTATGGCGCAAGCTCCCAGAAGAAGATCGCAGATTTTTCAGAATCAGCTCTGGGCAACGTCCGGACAAAGGATCTTGGCGAGATCGGCAACGAGCTGACCGCCGTTGTGAACGAATTAAAGAGCATCGAGGACGGTGACGAGGAAAAGGGCTTCCTCGGACTGTTCAAAAAAGGCGGCAATAAGATCGCAAATATGAAAGCAAAATATGCCAAAGCAGAAGTTAATGTGGATAAAATTTGTAAGGTGCTGGAAGGACACCAGATTCAGCTGCTGAAGGATGCGGCAATGCTGGATCAGATGTATCAGCTGAATCTCACCTATTATAAAGAGCTTTCCATGTACATCCTTGCCGGAAAAGAAAAGATCCAGCAGGTAAAGGAGCAGGAGCTTCCGGAACTGATCAAACGCGCAGAAGAAAGCGGACTGCCGGAGGACACGCAGAAGGCGAAGGATCTGGCAGAGCTGTGCAATCGTTTTGAGAAAAAGATTTACGACCTGGAGCTGACGCGGACAATTTCCATGCAGATGGCGCCCCAGATCAGACTGATCCAGAGCAACGATACTGCAATGTCTGAAAAGATCCAGTCCACGCTGGTCAATACGATTCCGCTCTGGAAGAGCCAGATGGTGCTGACGATTGGTGTCGAGCACTCTGCGCAGGCAGCCAAGGCACAGCGTGAAGTGACGGATATGACCAATACCCTGCTGAAAAAGAATGCGGAAACCTTAAAGCTTGCAACCGTTGAGACGGCAAAAGAGTCTGAACGTGGTATCGTAGATATTGAAACGTTAAAGCAGACGAATGAAACCCTGATCTCCACGCTGGATGAAGTGCTGCAGATTCAGGAAGATGGCAGAAACAAACGCCGCGAAGCGGAAGCAGAGCTGACACAGATCGAAACAACCATGCGCAACAAACTGATGGAGATGAGCAGAACGAAACAATAGAATGCACGCTCTAGGAGCATTCCATTGTCATGAATAAAATAGAATGCGCGCTCTGTGAACATTCCATTGCCCGAAATAAAGGAAAGGTCAGGTGGCTGTTTGGGAATCCGAAAAAAACTGAAAGAAAAGCTGAAGGAGGCGCTGCAGGCAGTGCTGCCCATCATCGGGCTGGTGCTGCTGCTATCCTTTACGATTGCGCCGATTTCTCCGAGTATTTTGCTGTGTTTTCTGATCGGAGGGATATTGCTGATCGCCGGAATCGTATTTTTCACGCTCGGCGCGGAGCTTGCAATGTCCCCGATGGGAGAACGGGTCGGCACGGCGATGACACAGTCCAAAAAGCTGTGGGTCGTTGTGGCGCTGTCTTTTTTGCTGGGCTTTATTATTACAATATCTGAACCGGATCTGCAGGTGCTTGCACAGCAGGTTCCGGCTGTTCCGAATCTGACATTGATTCTCGCAGTTGCCTGCGGAGTCGGTGTGTTTCTTGTGGTGGCGCTTCTCCGTATGCTGTTCAGCATCGCGCTGCCCCCTTTGCTTGTCTGCTTCTATGCGGTGATTTTTATTCTCGCGTTTTTTGTTCCCAAAGAATTTTTGAGCGTGGCGTTCGATTCCGGCGGTGTGACCACGGGACCGATGACGGTGCCGTTTATTATGGCGCTGGGCGTTGGTATTTCTGCAACGCGAAGCGACCGCCATGCAGCGGATGACAGCTTCGGTCTGGTTGCGCTGTGTTCGATCGGTCCGATCCTGGCAGTCATGATGTTGGGGTTGATTTACAATCCGGACAGCGCGGCGTATACGCCTCCTGTAATCCCGGAAATCACAGATTCAAAGCAGTTGTGGAACCTGTTTGCGGTAGAGCTTCCTACATATATGAAAGAAATCGCACTGTCCCTGCTTCCGATCGTGCTGTTTTTTGCAGTGTTCCAGGCATTGATCCTGAAGCTTTCGGGCAGAAACCTGACGAGAATCCTGATCGGTCTGGTTTATACCTATATCGGTCTGGTACTGTTTTTGACCGGCGTAAACGTCGGCTTTATGCCGGCGGGCAACTATCTGGGACAGGTGCTGGCGGGGCTTTCCCATCCGTGGGTAATTGTGCCGATTGCGATGGTGATGGGTTACTTCATCGTAAAAGCAGAGCCTGCCGTTTATGTCCTGAACAAACAGGTTGAAGAAATCACGGACGGCGCGATCTCGGCGCGTGCAATGGGTACGGCGCTTTCCGCAGGTGTGGCGATCTCCCTCGGAATTGCGATGGTCCGCGTGCTGACCGGCATTTCAATTCTCTGGATTCTAATTCCGGGCTATACGATCGCCCTTGTGATCTCGTTTTTTGTACCGAAAATCTATACGGCGATCGCATTTGACTCCGGCGGTGTTGCTTCCGGACCCATGACGGCGGCATTTCTGTTACCACTGGCACAGGGGGCGTGTGTGGCGCTCGGCGGTAACATCGTAACGGATGCGTTTGGCGTAGTAGCGATGGTTGCGATGACGCCGCTTATCACGATTCAGGTGATGGGGCTGTATTCCAAACTGGCAGAAAAGAAAAAGACAGCAGCGGTTCCTACGCCTGCCTATGCCTTCGACCTGCTGGATGACGATGCAATCATCGAGCTGTAATACGCTCGGGGAGCGCGTATTACAGCGATGGCAGCACGGAGAGGCAGGAAGGAAGCAGAGGATATAGGAGCGCCGTGCTGCAGAGAATATACGCAGCGCAACGCTGCGGAATGTGAGGATAAATGAGCGAATTATATTTAATGGTTACGATCAGTGACCGGAATTTTCACCGCCGGCTTCTGGCGTTTTATAAAGAATACGGCGTGACTGTGACGATGGTGACGTTGGGAAGGGGAACGGCGACGAGCGAGGTGCTGGATTCCTTCGGTCTGGAAGCGGCGGAAAAAGCAATCCAGTTTGCATTCGTGACAGGCAGAGAATGGAAGGAAATCCGCAGCGGGCTGGAAAAGCGGCTGAAAATTGATATCCCCGGAACCGGAATCGCCTTTGTGATTCCAGTCAGCAGCATCGGCGGCAAGAAGCAGCTGCAGTTTCTGACGGAAGGGCGTGGATTTGAAAAAGGAGAGGAAAGCACATTGAAGGACACAAAGTATGAACTTCTGGTAGTGGTGGCGAATCAGGGCTACACGGAATATGTCATGGAAGCGGCGCACAGCGCGAACGCGGCGGGCGGAACGGTCATTCATGCAAAGGGAACCGGCATGCAGAAAGCGGAGCAGTTCCTCGGTTTTTCCCTTGCAACCGAAAAAGAGATGATCCTGATTGTCGTCAAGAACTGTGACAAAAATGCAATTATGAAAGCGATCATGGAAAAGGCGGGGCTGGAAAGCAAGGCAAAGTCGATCGTCTTTTCGCTTCCAGTGACGGAAACCGCCGGAATGCGGCTGGTGGAAGACGAATAAAAGAAACTTTAAACCTGCCCTGGATAGTAAGTTTGCACAGAAAAATGGCCTGGGTTTTGTATGATATATTTACAAAAGAAAATTGACAAAGCGAAGAAATTACAGTAAAATATCGATTAGTTGTAGGGAAGAATAAGAGAAGGGGGCTCTCTTTCTCTAAGAATGAATTTACAATTTTGAGAAGAGAGTGTTGCAACACGCGATGCCGTTGTGTACAATAGAACGGTGAGCCCATAAGTCAATTCATGACAAGATGATTTACGAAACAACAATGGAGGGAAAGAAATGACGAAGGCACAAATTCTGAAAAAGGAAATTTTAAGTCAGTACAGAAGTGTAAGACAGTTTGCGATGGATATGCAGATTCCTTACAGCACATTGGTAACGGCGCTGGAGAGAGGCATCGATGGCATGGCATATGGTACCGTAATCAAAATGTGCAATAAGCTGAACTTAAATCCAGTGGACTTCAGCTCTTTGGAAAGAGACACCACCATCAGCGAGCAGCTGCTGGAGAACCGTGTCATGCAGGCATATGTAAAGCTGAACCAGGAAGGACGTGACAAGGTCATGGATCTGATGGAAGACTTTGGGCAGATTAAAAAATACAAAGCGAAATAATCGCTGACAAAGCAGGAGACAAAGTATGCACTATGATTATCTGATTGCAGGAGCTGGGCTCTTCGGCGCTGTATTTGCACATGAGATGCACAAACAGGGACGTAAGGTTCTGGTAGTGGAGAAGAGAGATCATATTGCCGGGAATATTTATACGGAAAAGGTTATGGGCATCAACGTACATCGGTATGGTGCCCATATTTTTCATACTTCCGATGAAGAAGTTTGGAATTATGTAAACCAGTATGCCCGGTTCAACCACTATGTCAATTCTCCGGTTGCAGTTTATCGGGATGAACTCTATAACCTTCCTTTTAATATGAACACATTCAGCCGGATGTGGAATATTAAGACGCCGAAAGAGGCGAAGGAAATCATCGCAAAGCAGACCGGGGAGTTTGCCGGGATTACGCCGCAGAACCTGGAAGAGCAGGCACTGCAGCTTGCGGGACGCGACGTTTATGAAAAGCTCGTCAAGGGCTATACGGAGAAGCAGTGGGGACGTGACTGCAAAGACCTTCCGGCGTTTATTATCCGCCGCCTGCCACTTCGGTTTACCTATGATAACAACTATTTTAATGACCGTTTTCAGGGAATCCCCGAGGGTGGTTATACGCAGATTGTTGAGAAACTGTTGGAAGACATTCCGGTTCTGACCGGTGTTTCCCTTCAGGAATACCAGACAGCCAATGCGGCCAGGACTGCAGACGAACAGGACAGCTGGGACAGACTGCTCTATACCGGTATGATTGACGAGTATTATCATTATCGCCTCGGGACGCTTGAATACCGTTCCCTGCGGTTTGAAACCGAAGAGCTTCCGGAAGAGGATAACTATCAGGGCAACGCAGTTGTCAACTACACGGAACGCGAGGTTCCTTACACCCGCATCATCGAGCACAAGCATTTCGAGTTCCAGACCGGAGAAGGAACCGTCATCACGAGAGAGTATCCCGCGACCTGGAAAAAGGGTGACGAACCGTACTATCCGATCAACGATGAGAAAAACGGCGCACTCTATGCACAGTATGCAGAGCTTGCGAAAAAGGAAGCAAATGTCCTGTTCGGCGGACGCCTGGGACAGTATAAATATTATGATATGGATAAAGTTATCCGGAGTGCACTGGACATGGTAAAAGAGGAGCTGGCACGATAAGTCCTTCCTGTGTTTACCGCGCCATTCGCAATACAATAGAATGCACACTCCGCGAACATTCTATTGTCATGAATCGCATCTTCGATGCTCGCCGCGCTGGCTGCGCCATCGCTTCTTTTGCTCATAGAAAGACACGAGTAAACTGTGTAAAAATGTATTGACGAAAGGCCTCAGTCTATGGTATAGTCGAAAGGCAAGATAGATCTGAGGTCTTTTTTTTGTGCGCAAATTTTGAAAGTTTTCAGAAGGCGCGGGCAAGAAGGAGTGACCCAGGCAGACGACCTCATACCGCCGTTTGACGGGATTTTGAGGGAGTGCACGAGAGACGCGCAGAGCGACGGACGGATGTAAAAAGTCGCTGACAGAGCGATCTGGCGGAAGTTTTTTACAGCAGGACGTAAGAAGGCGCGCGAAGAATAAGAGCACGCACGGAGGTGGAAAAATGCGTACAAGAATCACACTGGCATGTACAGAATGCAAACAGCGCAACTATAACACAACCAAGGATAAGAAGGCGCATCCTGACAGAATGGAAACCAAGAAATACTGCAGATTCTGCAAGAAGCACACAACGCACAAAGAGACAAAATAATTGCCGTGATGTGTCCTGAGGGACCGCTGTCGGCGGCGCGTTGCTTTTGAAAGGAGTTTGCAGAGTATGTCAAACGAACAAAAAGTGTCCAAGACGCCTAAGGCACCCAAAGTAAAATTCTTTGACGGTGTCAAAGCCGAGTTCAAGAAGATCATCTGGCCGGATAAGGATACCCTGTTAAAACAGTCCGTTGCTGTCGTATTTGTTTCCATTGTTATGGGCATTATTATTTCGCTCATCGATGTAGCAGCGCAGTACGGTGTCAATTTCTTGACAATGTAAGTGAGGAGATTCTTATGGCAGAAGCAAAATGGTATGTAGCTCATACCTATTCCGGATATGAGAACAAGGTCAAAGCTGACCTGGAAAAAACCATCGAGAACCGGCATTTAGAAGATGAGATCCTGGAAGTTCGCGTCCCCATGCAGGAAGTTGTGGAGATGAAAAACGGTGCGAAAAAGACCGTTCAAAAGAAGCTGTTTCCGGGATACGTTCTTGTAAATATGATTATGAATGATGACACATGGTATGTTGTCCGCAACACCAGAGGTGTGACCGGATTCGTTGGACCGGGGAGCAAGCCTGTTCCGCTGTCTGAAGCCGAGATGAAGCCGCTGGGCATCAAATCGGACAATGTCTCCATCGATTTTACAGAAGGAGATACCATCGTAGTCGTTGCCGGCGCATGGAAAGATACTGTCGGCGCTGTTTACAAGATCGACTATAACAAGCAGACCGTAACCATTAACGTAGAACTGTTCGGCAGGGATACCCCTGTAGAGATCAGCTTCTCGGAGGTTCGGAAATTAGATTAAGCGTTTTAGAACGCGGTCACAGAGACGTTCAGTGGAGCGATCCGTTGAGCAGTGGAAGCAGTGTCCTGCCGCTGGAGCAGGAGAAAACGCTGCGCCATACCACAATATATTTAGGAGGTGCCTGACATGGCAAAGAAAGTTACCGGTTACATTAAGTTACAGATCCCTGCTGGCAAGGCAACACCGGCTCCCCCGGTAGGTCCTGCACTGGGTCAGCATGGTGTAAACATTGTAGAGTTTACAAAGCAGTTCAATGCAAGAACAGCTGACAAGGGCGATGTTATCATCCCTGTTGTAATTACCGTTTATGCGGACAGAAGCTTCAGCTTCATTACCAAGACTCCGCCCGCTGCTGTATTGCTGAAGAAGGCATGCAATCTGAAGTCTGCTTCTGCAGTTCCGAACAAGACAAAGGTTGCTACGATTTCCAAGGAAAAGGTTCGTGAAATCGCAGAGCTGAAGATGCCTGATCTGAATGCTGCAAGCATCGAATCTGCTATGAGCATGATCGCCGGCACAGCAAGAAGCATGGGTATTGTTGTAGAGGACTGAGTAAATAGAACTGGGAGTAATGCAGAGTAGAAAGCATTACGTTAACAACCAATGGAGGTAATGAACATGAAACATGGAAAGAAATACGGCGAAGCCGCTAAACTGGTGGATCGCGCAACACAGTACGATCCTGCAGAAGCGATTGGCCTTGTAAAGAAAACCGCAACAGCTAAATTCGATGAGACTGTAGAAGTGCATATCAGAACAGGCTGCGACGGCCGTCACGCTGAGCAGCAGATCCGTGGTGCAGTTGTACTGCCCAACGGAACTGGTAAAACCGTTAAGGTTCTGGTATTCGCTAAGGGCGCTAAGCTCGATGAGGCTCAGGCAGCAGGCGCTGACTTTGTTGGCGGCGATGAGCTGATCCCCAAGATCCAGAACGAAGGCTGGCTGGATTTCGATGTTGTAGTTGCAACTCCTGACATGATGGGCGTTGTAGGTCGTCTGGGTAAAGTCCTTGGACCGAAAGGTCTGATGCCTAACCCGAAGGCTGGCACAGTTACCATGGATGTAACCAAAGCGATCAACGATATCAAAGCAGGTAAGATCGAATACAGACTGGACAAGTCCAACATCATCCACGTTCCGGTTGGTAAGGCTTCCTTCTCTGAAGAAGCTCTGGCTGAGAACTACAAAGCGCTGATGGATGCTATCATGAAAGCAAAACCGAGCGCACTGAAGGGGCAGTATTTAAAGAGCATCACCCTGGCTACCACTATGGGCCCTGGCGTGAAGGTTTCTACCGCTAAATACTGCTAATTCAAAGCAAATAAATGTGAGTATTGCGTGTAACGTGAGCTTGCGTATAAAAAGACAGGTTCTGCAGAACTTCGGCTCGCAGACCTGTCTTTTTTTGCAGTGTGCCGGGCGGTATAGTTGTTGCTGCAGTCAGCGCTTTTGCAGGTACCTGCATGAAAATAGAAAAGTCCCATGTCTGTTCCTTTTCGGGTTCAGACATGGGACTTTTTAATTCATGACAATAGAATGCTCGCAGAGCGTGCATTCTATTGTTTCATAGGAAAATGCGTCCTATGAAATTAAAACGCTCCGCGAGGATGCGCACTCGGCGCAGGGGTAGATGGTTGCCGAAGCAACCGCGCCTCGGCGCGAGAATGTGCCTTGGCACATTCTTTTTTATAGTGATTTGCAGATACGTCGCGGATTTTCTGATTCATGACAATAGAATGCTCGCAGAGCGTGCATTCTATTGTTTTATACAGTCTTAACAGTCTTTAACAGCTCGCGGATCTGTTCTACGGACAGCCATTCCGTATTATTGTCGGAGCTGTAGGAGAAGCCTTCGGCTACCTTGTGACCGCTCATGTCAGGCAGCTGTTTGTTGTTCCAGGTCATCTGGGGATATACGATGAAGTGCTTTTCGTATTCGTAGGTCGTAAAGGAATCCTCAGTTGTTACCATGATTTCATGCAGCTTTTCGCCGGGGCGGATACCGATTTCCTTGATTCCGCAGCCGGGAAGCATCGCTTCTGCGAGATCGGTAATCTTAAAGGAAGGGATTTTGCTGATAAAGGTTTCGCCGCCTTTTGCTTCTTCGAGGGCTTTAATCACCAGTTGCACGCCCTGCTCCAGGCTGATCCAGAAACGGGTCATGCGCAGGTCGGTGATCGGAAGCTCTGTCTGCCCGTCTGCGATGAGCTTGCGGAAAAACGGGATAATCGAACCGCGGCTTCCTGCAACGTTGCCGTAGCGAACGATCGAGAAGTTGATGTCCTTATTGCCGACATAGGCGTTCGCTGCGATAAACAGCTTGTCGCTGACGAGCTTTGTGCCGCCGTAAAGGTTGACCGGGTTTACCGCTTTGTCGGTGGAAAGTGCAACGACCTTTTTTACATTGGTGTCCAGGGCTGCCTCGATGATGTTCATCGCGCCGTGAATGTTGGTCTTGATCGCTTCGTTCGGGTTATATTCGCAGGCGGGAACCTGTTTTAAGGCTGCTGCATGGATGACATAATCAACACCTTCAAATGCGCGGCGCAGACGCTCCTGATCTCTGACATCGCCGATGAAGAAGCGAAGCTTGTCTGCATATTCCTTGAATTCATTTTCCATCATCCACTGTTTAAATTCGTCTCTGGAATAAATGATCACCTTTTTGGGGTTGTAGTGCTCCATGACATAACGGGTAAAGCATTTGCCGAAAGAGCCAGTACCACCTGTGATCAGAATTGTTTTACCATCTAATAACATATATACATTCCTCCGCTGAATTGGCAGGATAAGCCAATCATTCAATCTTTATCATCATAGCATAGATTGGGCGCAATTGCATCATCTTTTTTGTCAGAGGGTCTGTAAAAATCCGATCAGCCGTCTGGCGATCCGCAGCGCTCCCGCATCAGAGGGATGCAGTCCGTCGGGCATATAGGTTTCTTTGATGATATCGACTTTGGGCTGTAGACCGCTTGTGGAGAAAAGATCGAGAACCGGAAGTCCGTAAAATTCGGCAACCTCACGGATGATGGAAACATATCCGGCGAGGTTTGTTTCCTCCGGCAGACCGTTTTCTTTTAATGCCTCATTTTCGCTGCAGCGGTGCAGCGGCGTCATGAACAGGATATCTGCGTTTGGAAAGCGGTGGATGAGTTTTTCACATAAAACGTGCATTGCGCCGTAAAAGGTGTAAGGATCGCGGGATTCAAATGTGCCGAGCTTTGCATCCCCGTGTCCGAAATCGTTGGTTCCGCCGAACACAACGACAACGTCCGCATCGGAATCCATCGAATCGGCGCGGTTGACAAAGGAAAGGTCAGGTTCCTTTGTCGTCAGGTTTTCGGTCTGACAGGCGATTCTGGTTGCACTGATGCCATAATTTTTTACAACAGCGCCGGAAAGCTTCCCGAATACGGAAACATAACAGTGCTCTGTATCAGAAGCACCGACACCCTCCGTAATACTGTCCCCTAAAAAATAAATCTTTTTGCCTTTTAATTCCATGATAAATTGTCTCCCCTTTTTGTGTGACTGCAGCTTATGCGCTGCTTGCAGCAGGCAGTTAGTATTCTCCGTTATCATAGTCTTTTCGGGGAAGATGTGCAAGGCATTTTGCAAATGGCGTATCCGGCATTCGCAAACGGCTGCAAAGTATGGTATACTTGACTATAGTTCACTCGTGGCTTTGTGAGCATCGTAGATGCGATTTTGCGAATGGCGCGTGTGAACTGTAAAAACAACAATCCCAGTCTAACGATGAGAGGAAAAAACGATGTCGCTGCAGTTTATCACAGGCGCGTCCGGCGCCGGGAAAAGTACCTATATTTATCGGCAAATCATTGCCCGTTCCGAAAAAGAACCGGAGGGGCGTTTTTTTATCCTTGTGCCGGATCAGTTTACGATGCAGACGCAGAAGGATCTGGTCAGTCTGCACGACCGGAAAGGGATTATGAATATCGACGTTCTGAGTTTCGGACGTCTGACGCACCGTATCTTTGAAGAGATGGGCGGAAACCGGCTGCCGATGCTGGACGATACGGGAAAAAGCCTGATTATACGGCGTGTGGCGGCGGGACAGAGGGGGGAGCTCCCGGTGCTGGGCGGCAGACTTGGACAGACGGGATATATCCATGAGGTGAAGTCTGCGATTTCGGAGTTTATGCAGTACGGAATCGGTCTGCAGGAGCTGGATCAGCTGACAGAATTTTCGAAAAAACGAGGACAATTATACTATAAATTAAAAGATCTGCGGACAATTTACGAGGGCTTTCAGCAGTTCATCCGGGAAAAATATCTGACGACGGAGGAATCGCTGGAGGTGCTGGCGTCGTATGTGCCGCAGTCGAAGCTGTTGAAGGACAGCGTGATTGTATTCGACGGGTTTACGGGCTTTACGCCGGTACAGAACCGGGTCATCGCAGAGCTGATGAAGCAGGCAAAAGAAGTGATCGTCACAGTTACCCTCGGAAGCGGGGAAAATCCATGGGAGGAAATCCGGGAGCAGGAGCTTTTTTCCATGAGCAAAAAGACGATACAGACGCTTGCAAAGCTTGCACGGGATGTAGAAATTCCCATCGCGGACGTCGTTGAAATTGCACCGAAATGTTCGCCGCGGTTTTCGGAAAAAGGAATGCTGCAGCATCTGGAAAAATACCTGTTCCGCTATCCGGTGTGCGTGTGGAAGCCTGCGCCTGCAGAAGTGAGCACGCAAAGTGCTTCGGCTGGAATGGCGGCGCAGGAATGTGCAGAGACTGGCGGGCAGGAGCGGTTCGCGGCGCAGAACACTGCGTCCGGTTTGCCGCCCGTACAGATCCGCCTTCTGGAAGCCTCCACACTGCGGGAGGAGGTGCGCCAGATCTGTATCGCAATCCGGCGGCTCGTGACGCAGCAGAATTACTGTTATCGGGATATCGCGGTCATCTGCGGGGATTACACCTCATATGCAAGCTGCATCGAGCAGGAGTTTGCGGCATTCGGCATTCCGGTCTATCTGGATCAGACGCGGGGCGTCACCCTGAATCCGTTTATCGAGTATATAAAAAGCGCACTGCAGGTACGAGTAAAGAACTATAGTTATGAATCTGTTTTCCACTATCTGCGCAGCGGTCTGGCGGATTTTACGCCGGAGGAAACGGATCGGCTGGAGGTTTATGTCCGGGCGTTGGGAATCCGTGGACGGAAAAAATGGGAGACGCTGTTTGTGTATCCGACGGAAAATATGCTGGATGGGCAGGCTGAGCTTGCACAGTTAAACGCTTTGCGGGAGCGGCTGGTTTTGGGGCTTGCGCCGTTGTATGGAAAATACAAAACGACGAAGGAGTACGCACAGGGGTTGTATGAGTTTATCGCCCAGAATAAAATCCAGCAGAAGCTAAAAAGCTTCGAGCAGCGCTTTGCAGAGGCGGGCGATCCGGTGCGGGAGCGGGAGTATGCGCAGATTTATCGACTGGTGATGGATTTGCTCGATCAGATTGTGAGTCTGGTCGGGGAAGAGGAGACGACGGCAGAGGAATTTGCAAAGCTTCTGGAAGCCGGATTCGAAGAGCTGCAGGTCGGCACGATTCCCCAGAATGTGGACCGCGTGGTGGCGGGGGATATGGAGCGGACGCGTTTAAAACAGGTGAAGGCGCTGTTTTTTGCAGGCGTAAATGACGGCAATATTCCGGGCAACGCGGGAAACGGAGGGATTATTTCCGACCTCGACCGGGAATTTTTAACCGGCTCCGGGCAGGAGCTTGCGCCGTCGCCGCGGCAGCAGATGTACATTCAGCGGTTTTATTTGTATTTGAATATGACAAAGCCATCCGAGCTTTTGGTGCTTTCCTGGGCGCGGATGAATCTGGAAGGAAGGGCGCTGCGAAAGAGCTTTCTGGTGGGTCAGGTGCAGCGGCTGTTTCCGACGATTCCGACGGAAAAGCCGGAGCTGGAGCCCATGCTTTTACAGGTGCAGTCTTTTTCGGATGGACGGGAATATCTTGCGAATGGACTTAGAAGCTATGCGGATGGGCTGTTGGATGAGGCAGCGGAGCGTGAGTTTCTGACGCTGTACCGGGTTTACCAGCGGCAGGATGTGTACCGGCTGTGGAGCGGACAGCTGACGGATACGGCATTTTTTTCCTATCAGGAGCCGTCCCTTGGAAAGGCAGTGGCAGCAGCGCTTTACGGGCAGACAATTTCCGGAAGCGTCAGCCGTCTGGAGCAGTTTGCAGCGTGCGCTTATGCCCATTTTCTGCGCTATGGCATGAAGTTAAAGGAGCAGGAAGAGTTCGCGTTTGAAGCGGTGGACATGGGAAATCTCTACCACGGCGTGCTGGAAATTTTTGCGGAAAAACTAAAGGAGATCGGCAAAAACTGGTTTGATTTTACTGAGGAAGAGGGCGAGCGGCTGGTGGACGAGGCGGTGGATGCGTATGCGGTGACGTATCATCACACGGTGCTGTTTGACAGCGCGAGAAACGCCTATATCGTGCAGCGGATTAAGCGGATTTTAAAACGGACGGTAAGCGCCATGCAGTATCAGCTCAAAAAAGGCAGCTTTGTGCCGGAGAAGTTCGAGGTTTCGTTTTCTGTGCTGGAGGAGTTGGATGCGGTCAATATCGCGCTTTCTGAGCAGGAAAAAATGCGGCTGCGCGGCAGGATCGACCGTGTGGATATGAAAGAAGACCGGGAGCATGTTTATGTCAAGGTCGTGGATTATAAGTCCGGCAGCAGGGAGTTTTCGCTGGCAGCGCTGTATTACGGGCTGCAGCTGCAGCTTGTTGTATACATGAATGCTGCGATGGAAATTGCCGGAAAAAAGCATCCGGAGAAAGAAATCGTCCCGGCGGCGATGCTGTATTACCGGGTGCAGGATCCGATGATTGAGATGCCGGAGGGCGAGCCTTCGGCGGAGGAGGTCAATGCGCAGGTGCTGCGCGCTCTGCGGACAACCGGCATTGTGAATGCCAGGGAGGACGTTGTCGAGGGGCTGGATCAGGGCTTTTCAGGGCGTTCGGATGTGGTGCCGCTGGAACGGAAAAAGGACGGCAGCTTTTCGGCGCGTTCGAGCGTTTTGGAAGAGACGGATTTTCAGGCGGTATCGGCATTTGTGGAGCAGAAAATCCGGCAGGCGGGACGACAGATTTTGGATGGAAAAATCGCATTGGACCCGTATGAGCAGGGCAACAGAAACGCCTGCGAATACTGTGCGTACCAGAAAGTGTGCGGATTTGACAAAAAGATCGACGGGTTTGTAATGCGCGAGCTGGAAAACCTGAAAGAAGACGAAGCGATGGAGCTTATCAGAAAGGAGGTCGCCGATGGGAATGAAGTTCACGGAGGATCAGCAGCGGGTCATTGATCTGAGAAACTGTAATATTTTGGTGTCGGCGGCGGCAGGCTCCGGCAAAACGGCGGTGCTGGTCGAGCGGATTGTAGAGCTGGTCTCCGGTTCAGGATGCGATTCGGCGCTGGCAGTGGATATTGACCGGTTACTGATCGTAACGTTTACGAATGCGGCGGCAGCACAGATGCGGGAGCGAATTACGAAGGCACTGTCCGACCGCGTAGAGGCAGAGCCGGACAACGAGCATATAAAAAAGCAGCTGATGCTGATCCATAATGCGAAGATCATGACCATCCACAGCTTTTGTTTATATCTGATCAAAAATCATTTCAATGATATCGGTCTCGACCCGGATTTTCGGACGGCGGACGAGGGCGAAATGCGACTGTTGAAGCAGGAGGTTTTGTCAGAGCTTCTGGAAGAGCAGTTTGCAGAAGGGAAAAAGGAATTTACCGACTGTGTGGAATATTTTGCCTACGACGGACGGGAAAAGCGCCTGGAAGAGCTGATCGAACGGTTATATACCTTTTCCGGAAGCTATCCTTTTCCGGAAAAATGGCTGCGGCAGCACCGCATGGATTATCACGTGGAGACGTTTGAGGAGCTTGTAAAAACAGAGTGGTTTGCAGGCATGATGCAGGAAATTTCAGCCCTGCTGCAGGAATGCAAAGAGCAGGAAAAAGCTGCGCTGAAGGTGTGCGAGGAGCCGGATGGGCCGTATTTTTACGCTGTAGCGCTGGAACAGGATCAGGAGCTGATCGCAGGGCTGGAACAGGAGCTGGCGAGCGTGGTGCAGACAGCATCAGAACCAGAGCAGTCTGTGGCACCTGCAGAAATGGGATCGTCCGTTGCGAAAGACGCTTTCGAAGCCCTTACAGCGCGGGTGCAGGGCATTTCCTACGCCCGCATGGCACCAAAAAAGGATGACAGCGTGTCGGCAGAAAAGCGGGAGCTGGTCAAGGCGATGCGGGAGCGTGTGAAAAGCCTTTTGGGGACGCTTTCCGAAAAATATTTCGTATCCGGTCCGAAGCAGTGGCTTGCAGAATGCAGACAGACGGACGCAGCGCTGTGCGAGCTGGTGGATCTGGCGCTTTTGTTCGGAGAAAGACTGACGGAGAAAAAGCGGGAAAAGAACCTGCTGGACTTTGAGGACATGGAGCATCTGGCACTGCAGATTCTGTTAAGGGAAGAGGAAAACGGACAGATGGTGCCGTCGGATACGGCGCTGGAATACCGGGAACAGTTCGTAGAGATTCTGATCGACGAGTATCAGGACAGCAACCTCGTGCAGGAATTTCTCTTACAGAGTATTTCCGGCGAGGACGACGGGCGATTTAACCGGTTTATGGTAGGTGACGTCAAGCAGAGCATTTACAAATTCCGTCTTGCACGGCCGGAGTTGTTTTTGGAAAAATTTGCGACCTATCAAAAAGAAGACGGAAGCTGCGTCCGTGTGGACTTAAAGCAGAACTTTCGAAGCCGCCATGAGGTGACGGACTGCGTCAACGACCTGTTTTTACAGCTGATGCACAGAGAGCTTGGCGGAGTGGAATACGACGCGGATGCGGCGCTGTACCCGGCGGCGCAGTTCCCGGAGGCAGATGGCGAAGCAGCGGACACGCGGGAAAAGGACGTAGCGCTCGGTAGCGAAGAAAAGCAGGAGAGTGCTGTGCCGGTGAGTACGGCTTGCGAAGCCCCGAGCGCCCGCTCCCCTTACGAGCCGGAGCTTTGCATTGCTGCAATATCCGGCGAAAAGGGCGAAGACCCGAAGGAGCTGGAAGCGAAAATGATCGCCGGAAAAATTCGCGAAATCGTTGGAAAGCTCCAGGTGCGGGACAGCGAAAGCGGACAGCTGCGCCCGGCGCGGTATCAGGATATCGTGATTTTGCTGCGGACGACATCCGGCTGGGACGAGACGTTTAAAAAGATACTGGAAGAAAACGCCATTCCGGTCTTTGTGACGTCCAAGACGGGGTATTTTGCGGCGACGGAGGTGCAGACGGTTTTGAATTTCCTGCGTGTGCTGAACAATCCGCTGCAGGAAATTCCACTGTTCGGCGTACTCAAATCGGTGCTGTTTGGATTTGGCGATGCGCAGCTGGCGACGCTGCGCGCACTGGATGAGACGGGAAAACGCTGCCTGTACGATTGCGTGAAGCTGGCGGCGGGAGAAGGAGAAAGTGGTGAAGGCAGCGTAGGATATGGCAGAGGGAGCAATGGTGCCGATGCCTCCCTTCGCGAAAAATGCTGCAGCTTTCTTTCCTTTTTAAACCGCTACCGCGAGTACGCGGTCTATCTGCCGATTCACAAGCTGATGGAGCAGTTTTTGGAGGAAACGGGCTATCTGTATACGGTCAGCGCGCTGCCGGGAGGTGTGCAGCGCAGAATCAACGTGGAAATGCTGCTGACGCGGGCAGAAAGCTTTGAAAAGACGAGTTATTCCGGTTTGTTTCATTTTATCCGGTACATGGAACAGCTGGAAAAATATGACATTGATTACGGCGAAACGGGCGCGTCGGACGAAAACGCGGATGTCGTGCGGATCATGAGCATTCACAAGAGCAAGGGATTGGAATTTCCGGTATGCTTTGTGTCGGGACTGTCGAAACGCTTTAACCGGCAGGACAGCGCGGCTCCGGTGCTGATGGATATGGATTTGGGACTGGCGATCGACTGGGTGGATCCGACAGCACGGATCCGACATACGACGCTGAAAAAAAATGTGCTGGCGCGCAAATTAAATGCCGACAGCATGGGAGAAGAACTGAGAGTTCTATATGTTGCGCTGACGCGTGCGGAGGAAAAGCTGATTCTGACCGGAACCTGTAAAGAAGACAAGCTGCCCCGGGAGGATGCAACGCAGGGTGCGTATGGCTATTCGGCGCTGCGGCTGCAGGAAGCGTCTTCCTATTATGATCTGGTGCTTCCGGCATGGCAGTCCGTCGGACGTCGGCTTCAGATCTGTACGCAGGAAGAACTGCTGCAGGCAGAGCTTGTGCGTGCGTCCCTGGGATACAACAGCAGGCAGAAGCTTTTTGAGGAAGCCGGAAAAGAGCCGGAGGCGGTAGAGCTTGCGCTGTGCGAGCGCCTGCAGAAGCCCTATGCACATGAAAACCTGGCGGGACTTTTTGTCAAAACAACCGTTTCCGAGCTGAAAAAAGAAGGCATGCAGGAGGAAGCTGCGGAAGGGCTCGAGCTGTTCCCGGAGGAAGAGGTCGTGCCGTATCTGCCACAGTTTGTCAGGGAACAGGAAGAAACCGTGAGCGGGACGACACGGGGAAGTGCGTACCACAGACTGCTGGAGATTTTCCCCTTTGAACGGCAGGAAACCTGGACGGCGGAAAAAATCCGCACAGTCATCGAAGAATGCAAAGCAGACCGAAGGCTGTCGGAGGAATATGCTGCTGCGATCAATGTATACAAGATCCGGGCATTTTTACAGACGCCTCTTGCAGCGCGCATGGCAAAGGCTGCCCGAAGCAACAGACTGCACCGGGAGCAGCCCTTTGTGCTGGGGCTTTCGGCAAACCGTTTAAATACAGACTTTCCGGAGGATGAAACCGTGCTGATCCAGGGAATTATCGATGTTTATCTGGAGGAAGAGGACGGCATCGTGCTGGCAGATTATAAGACCGATCTGGTAAAAGACCCGAAGGAGCTGATTTTGCGCTACCGGGTTCAGCTGGACTATTATGAGGAAGCACTTGTGCGGCTGACCGGAAAATGCGTGAAGGAAAAGCTGATCTATTCCTTCGGGCTGGAACAGGAGATTACACTGTAAGATGGAAGAATTTTATTATCAGAAAATGGACAGGCAGAAGCAGGCCGTGTATCACGGCATGCTGCAGGGCGTCCGGCAGCTGGCGGATCAGATTCAGCTGCCGCGTGTGGATGGAAAAGAGCTGTATGACATTTTTTTCCAGATGCGGCTGGATCACCCGGAAATATTCTGGGTGGTCGGGTTTTCATGGAAATATTACCCCGACTCCCCGAACCTGATTTTCGTGCCGGAATATCTGTTTGAAAAAGGAAAAATCAAAGAGCATCAGACAGCGCTGACATCGCGGGTGGAAAAGCTTGAACGGCAGGCGCAGGGACTTTCGGAGTGGGAAAAAGAAAAATATGTACACGATTTTATATGTGAAAATGTACGGTATGACAAGTTAAAGAAGCCGTATTCTCATGAAATCATCGGACCGCTGGGGCAGGGCGTAGGCGTCTGCGAGGGAATTGCAAAGGCGGTCAAGGTGCTCTGCGACGCCCTCGGGCTATGGTGTATGATTGCGATTTGCGGCAACAATCCGGAAAAAGGCATCAAATACCGCCACACCTGGAATATCGTGCGCATCGGCGGGCAGTATTATCATCTGGACGCGACGTTTGACAATAGTCTGACCAGAGGGGCGCGGGAGGATGCCGAGTGCCGTTATGATTATTTTAACCTCGACGATAAGGCGATGTTCCGCGACCATGAGCCGCTGATCGCGCCGGCGCCGGCGTGCACGGACAATGGACATTTTTATTATAAAGAAAAGAAGCTTTCCTTTACGAAAATGGAGGAGGTCAAAAAGCGCGCGCAGCAGGCGGTAAAAAAAGGAAAAGTCCTGACGTTTCACTGGCGCGGTTCGTATCTGACGAGGGACGTGCTGCGGGAAATCCTGGATGTGCTGGAGGATGCCGGAAAAGAAAAATCGAGGCTGCCCCATATTTATGCGAATGCAGCGCAGGCGGTATTTCGGGTGTGGTATTCCGACATCGACACGCTTGCGCCGGAGGTTGTGCTGGAAGATGCGAATGAGGGAGAAAAGACAGAAAAGGGATTGAAAAATCCGGAGTGATTCGTTATAGTAAGAACGTGGTTTTCCACAAATAAATACTTATGAGGAGGATTTACTCATGGATAAGAAGTTTGGCATCAAGCATGTCGTAGCGATTGGTATTGGAACTGCGCTGTTCGTTGTTTTAACCAACGTGCAGATCCCGGTTGGTTTCATCCCGAACACAGCTCTGCAGACCCGCGCAGCGGTACTTGCATTTTTCTCCGCTATTTTTGGTCCCGTTGTAGGCGGTGCCATCGGTCTGATCGGTCATGCACTGGGCGATGCAGTATTTTACGGAAGCGTATGGTGGAGCTGGGTATTCCCGGACGCTGTATTCGGCATCATCGTTGGTCTGTTTGCTGCGAAGTATAAAGTAAAAGAGGGCAGCTTCGGCGGCAAAGAGATCGGTCTGTTCAATATCGTACAGGTTGTTGCAAACGCACTGGCATGGATTCTGGTTGCTCCGGTTCTGGACATCGTAATTTATGCGGAGCCTGTAAATAAGGTATTCACACAGGGCGTGACCGCTTTTGCTGCAAATGTAATTATCATCGGCATTCTGGGAACTCTGCTGTTAGTTGCCTACTCCAAGGTCGGCGCAAAGTCCGGAAGCCTTTCTAAAGAGGACTGATACATGACTCCGATCATCGAGTTTAAAAACTATACTTTTAAATATCGATCACAGTCAGAGCCTACACTCCGGGACATTGACCTTAGGGTCAATCCCGGAGAGAAGGTTTTAATCGTGGGACCGTCCGGGTCGGGAAAATCGACTCTGGTGCACTGCATCAACGGGATGGTTCCTTTTTCATACCCTGGCGAAAGCAGCGGAACTTTGACTGTGGGCGGTAAAGATCCTGCGAAAACCGGTATTTTTGGAATGTCCAAAATCGTCGGTACGGTGCTGCAGGATACAGACGGCCAGTTTATCGGCCTGACGGTTGCAGAAGATGTTGCTTTTGCACTGGAAAACGACTGCGTAGAGCAGGAAGAGATGTTCCGCGCAGTAGACGAAGTGGCAGAGGTTGTTGATATCAAAGCCCTTCTCGGCAATGCACCGACGGAGCTTTCCGGCGGACAGAAACAGAGAGTTTCCATGGCAGGCGTGCTGGTAGATGATGTGGATATCCTGCTGTTTGATGAGCCGCTGGCAAACCTTGACCCGGCGACCGGCAAGCGGGCTATCGACCTGATCGACCGGATCTGCCGGGAGCGCCACAAGACGGTTATCATTATCGAACACCGGTTAGAGGATGCTCTTTACAGGGATGTAGACAGAATTGTGGTGATCGGGGACGGAAGGGTTGTAGCGGATATGACGCCGGACGAGCTGCTTGCCTCCGATATTCTGATTCAGGAGGGCATCCGTGAGCCGCTGTATGTGACGGCGCTCAAACATGCGGGATGTCAGGTTGCGGCAAAGGATCATCCTCAACATATCGAGACGATGAATCTGGAGCCTTATCAGGAAAAGGTAAGGGCCTGGTTCGAGAAGGTTTCCCTGCCGGAGATTCAAGCAGAGGAAAAGCCGGCCCTCGAAGTGCTGGATCTGGACTTTTCCTATATTACAGGCAAACCGATCCTGTCGGATATTCATTTCCGTATTAACAAAGGGGAAATGCTCGCAATTGTCGGTAAAAACGGCGCGGGCAAGAGTACGCTGTCAAATCTGATCTGCGGTTTTATCCATCCGGATCACGGTAAGATCCTGTTAAATGGCAGTGATATTGCGGACAAATCCATCAAGGAGCGCGGCGAGGCCATCGGGCTTGTCATGCAGAACCCGAACCAGATGATTTCCAAGCCGATGATTTTTGATGAAGTGGCACTGGGACTGCGGGTCCGGGGCGTGCCGGAGGAAGAGGTAAAGGAACGGGTTTACGAAAAGCTAAAGATCTGCGGTCTGTATCCCTTCCGGAACTGGCCGGTTTCTGCGCTGAGCTTTGGTCAGAAAAAGCGTGTGACCATCGCTTCGATCCTCGTCATGAATCCGGAGATCCTGATTCTCGACGAGCCGACGGCAGGACAGGATTACCGTCATTATACGGAAATTATGGAATTTTTAAAGCACTTAAATGAGACCCTTGGCATTACGATTATCATGATCACACATGACATGCATCTGATGCTGGAATATACCGACCGTGCGATCGTTATCGCAGACGGCGAGCTGATTGCGGATGACAAGCCGGCAAAGGTGCTGACGGATGAAGCAGTTGCAGACCGTGCTTATCTGAAAAAGACGTCGCTGTACGATCTGGCGGTGCGCTGTGGCATTGAGGATGCGTCCGGCTTTGCAGAGCGGTTTATTTATTATGAAAGGCAGGTGAGAGCGGATGGCAGGCAGAATTCTGACGTACAGTGAAAAAGATACCTGGATCCATCGGCTTTCCGGCGTTTCTAAAATGATCTTTTTCCTGCTCTGGTCGCTGACCGGTATGCTGACCTATGACACGAGAGTGCTGATGGTTATGCTGATCTGCAGTCTGGTGATCTTTAAGGTTTCTCATACGGAATGGAAGCAGGTCGGGACAGTATTTCAGTTTATTTTGCTGTTTTTGTGTATCAACCTATTTGCGATCTGGCTGTTTTCCCCGAACCAGGGGACGGTGATCTACGGCACAAAAACGGAGCTTTTACACCTGTTTGGCAATCATAATATCACAAAGGAACAGCTGTTTTACCAGTTTAATATTATGCTGAAGTATCTGACAGTAACGCCGGTGGTATTGATGTTTATCGTGACGACCAACCCGAGCGAGTTTGCGGCAAGCTTAAATCGCATGGGTGTCAGCTACAACGTGGGCTACGCCATCGCCATCGCGCTGCGCTACATCCCGGACGTACAGTCTGATTTTACCAAGATCAAGCATGCGCAGGAGGCGCGGGGCATCGAGATGAGCAGCAAGACATCCCTCTGGACGAGAATCAGGCGGATGAGCACGATTATTTTCCCGCTGCTGTTTTCCAGCATGGATCGTATCGATGTGGTCAGCAATGCCATGGAGCTGCGGGGCTTCGGTAAAAATAAAAAACGTACCTGGTACATGGGAAAGAAGCTGGTACGAAATGACTATCTGACGATTGGATTTGCGATAGTATTTATGGCGGTTGCTCTGACGATTACATTTGCGGATGGCAGCCGTTTCTGGAATCCATTCCGGTAAAAAAACGCGGAGCTGTGGGACACGGGTATCGCGTTTTTAGAAAAAATCCGGGGCGCAGGCAAATTGGATGCTGCGCTCCGGGAAAATGGAATCAGGGGATGCAGCGGATTTTTTCATCGGCTGCGGAAAGGGGAATGTATGATTTACACACTGGAAAATGACAGCCTGAAGGTTCAGGTAAACTCCCACGGCGGCGAGCTGTGGTCGATTCAGACAAAGGACGGGGCCGAATATCTCTGGCAGGGCGATGAGACTTACTGGAAAGACCGCGCATTGAATCTGTTTCCGTATATCGCGCGTCTGACTGAGGGCAAATATACGCTGGATGGCAAGACCTACGAAATGCCGATTCACGGCTTTGTCAATTCCTCCGATCTGGAAGTAGAAGAGCATACGGCGCAGAGACTGGTGCTGAAGCTGACAGACAGCGAGGACACGAGAGAAATGTATCCCTTTGCGTTTGTTTACTGGCTGACCTATGAGCTTGTCGGCAACAAATTAAATGTTACTTTTGCGGTAGAAAATAACGACAAAAAGGTGATGTATTTCGGCGTCGGCGGTCATCCGGGCTTTGCCGTTCCACTGGAAAAAGGTCTTGCATTTGAGGATTACTGCTTACAGTTTGAAGCTCCCGGGAATCCGATCCGCGTTGGCTTTTCTGAGGACTGCTTCGTAAATGGCGAGGACAGCGAGTTTATGTTATCTGACGGCGGTAAGCTGCCCCTTGCACACAACCTGTTCGATCAGGATGCGATCGTGCTGACTGATATGGCGAAGGCAGTGACCCTGTGCAGTGAAAAAGGAACAAGAAGCGTGCGCGTATCCTATCCGCAGATGAATTTCCTGGGGATCTGGCATATGCCGTTTACCGATGCGCCCTATGTCTGCATCGAGCCCTGGTCTGCGCTTCCTTCCCGCAAGGGCAGGATCGAAGACCTTTCTAAGCAGCCCAACCTGGTTCATCTGCCTGCAGGCGAGCGGTATGAAAATACCTGGAGTATTGAGATTTTCTGAATTTTGCAGAACTGTGAAAAGGAATGTGCCTTGGCACATTCTTGCGCCGAGTGCGCGGTTGCTTCGGCAACCATCTACCGCGCCGAGTGCGCATCCTCGCGGAGTGTTTCTTATCGCATGGAAACGAAGTTTTCCGTACGATAAAAAAGAATCCGGCGTCAGACAGCGATAGGACTGTGCGCCGGATTCTTTTTTTATAAATCTGAAATGCTCGCAGAGCGTGCGTTTTATCTCTGTGTCGCCATGGTTTTTAACTGTCCCATGACCTTTTTGACCGGAGGCAGGTAGAGGATGATCAGTGTCAGCACCGCTTCCACGGACAGATAGATGCCGTTGTAAACCAGGGAATAGACCGGTGCGGACATGCCGTAGTCTGCAGCGTAAGCGCCGAAGAAGATCATACCGGATAAAAATGCGAAGAAATAACGACCGAGTACACCTGCGATATAGCCCTTCACCAGACCGTTTTTCGATTTGGAAAACAGGCCGGATAAGCCGAGCGCACCGAATGCGAAGATGTAATCAACGAGCATCTGCGGTATGCTGATGATATACGGATCGCTGACCAGCTGTAAAAAGCCGTAGGCGATGGCGGTCATCAGTCCGGCACGCAGACCGTACCAATAGCCGATCAGGACTAAGAACAGCATGGAAAATAAAGTGATGGAGCCGCCGAAGGGCAGATGGAACAGCTTGATTTCGGAAGTGACAAAGGCAGCAGCTATCGCCATTGCGGAAAATGCCAGCTGACGTGCGGAAAATTTGGGCTGCTTCACAGAATTGCCGATAAAGCAGGCCAGCAGCAAAAGCGCCAGCATGAGGACAACCAGTGCGGTATAACCGGCAGTGGTCAACTGATAAGTCGTTCCCCATTCATCCGTGATGGGGATTGCAAAAAAATTGGACATAAAAAAACCTCCTTGTGTGCACAGGAGGGGACGAAAAACAGGACAGATAAAAATCTGTCACATGTGCCTCCCTACGCCGGTATTATCCGGTTCAGGTGATGAGGGTCAGAAATCCGGGCGGATATTCAGTCTCAGCAATCGCTCCCCTGGCAATAGTATGAAATTCTGAAATGGAAAAAGAAACGCGTTTTGCGAGCTTTCGCCATTCCACTGCTTATGATAGTCGGGTTGAGGGAGCGTGTCAAGCTTTTTTCAAAGCTACGGAACCTTGGCCTGCGCATTGTGAAAGTTCACCCGCGCCATTCGCAAAAGCGCGTCTTCGACGCTCCCCGCTGCTTCGCAGCTCCTTTTGCTCATAACATGGCGCTCCCTTCGTCCCTTCCTGCAGGCTGATTTTCATGCGAGCATGAAATCAGCCTGCAGGAAGGGACGAGTGAACTGGGAATAAAATTAGGGCTTGTAACCGTTTCGGATTGGGAATATACTAATATACTGAATTGACAAAAAAGATAAAACGATAAAAGGACTGCGAATAAATTGAATAACGATAATTATAAAAAATGGTTCATTGGACTGGCAGGCGGCTTTGTAGTCATTGCAGGAGTGCTGACCAGTTCGTTTTATGTGTCTTATGAAAAGGTAAAAGGAGAACTGGCGCAGACCAGCGGCGAGCTGTTAAACGCACAGAGTCAGGTGGAGGATCTGACAAAGGAGCTGGAAGAAAGCAGCAATGCAGAGGAAGAAACCCGGGAAGGCTATGTAACCGTCATGCTGCAGGACGGCGAGAAAGAGGATCTGCCGGAAATTCCATTTTCTGTAGATCTGGAGGACTGGAACTATGTGCTGGTCAATGAAAAAAATCCGCTGCGGCAGGATTTTGAGGTAGATCTGGCCAAGACGGACAATGGGAAGTATGTGGACAGGCGGATTCAGAAAGCCCTTGAGACGATGCTGGCGGACGGCAAAAAGGAAGGGCTGCCCCTGATGGTTTGTTCCGCTTACCGCGATTATCAAAAGCAGGATCAGCTGATGGACAACTCCATCGCAAAATTCGTAAGGGGCGGCATGAGCTATAAGGACGCTTTTTTCAAGACGAAGGAAGAAATCGCCCTCACCGGTGCGAGCGAGCATCACACCGGTCTCGCCGTGGATATCGTAGGAAAAAATCATCAGGGCCTGGATAAATCGCAGGCTTCGACCAAAGAGGCGATCTGGTTAAACGAGCACGCTGCGGAGTATGGTTTTATTCTCCGTTTCCCGCAGGACAAGGTGGCGATCACCGGGATTTCCTATGAATCCTGGCATTTCCGCTACGTTGGGGAAGAGGCGGCGAAGTTTATGAAGGAAAATAACCTGTGCCTGGAGGAGTTTGTAGAGCTTGCAAAGGCACAACAGGAGCAGGAGGCGTTAAAAGAAGCGGAGATGGAGTAGGGATACTGCATCAGAAAGAGAGGAGCTGTCATGGCAGACTGGGAAGCAAATGTACGCAGGGTTGTCCCCTACACACCGGGAGAGCAGCCCAAACGAAATGACATCATTAAGTTAAACACCAATGAATGCCCGTATCCGCCTGCGCCGGGTGTGGCAAAAGCGCTGCTGGAGTTTGAAGCGGATAAGCTGCGGCTGTATCCCGATCCGGCGGCCCTTGAGCTGCGGGAAGCGATTGCAGCAGCGGTTTCTATTCCAGAGCACCCGGTTGCAGCAGACCAGGTGTTTGTAGGCGTCGGCTCCGACGATGTGCTGGCGCTGGCATTTCTGACCTTTTTTAACAGCAAAAAGCCGATTCTGTTCCCGGACATCACCTATTCCTTTTATGATGTCTGGGCAGATCTGTATGGCATTCCCTATCGGACGCCTGAACTGGATGAAAGGTTCCGTCTGAAAAAAGAGGACTACCTGACCGAAAACGGCGGCATTATTTTCCCGAACCCCAACGCACCGACGGGTTTGATGGAGAATCTGGATACGATCGAGGAGATCGTGGCAAAAAATCCCGATTCCGTTGTGATTGTGGACGAGGCCTATGTGGATTTCGGGGGTGTGAGCGCCCTGCCTCTTGTGGATAAGTATGAAAATCTGCTCATTGTGCAGACGTTTTCGAAGTCGCGGGCACTTGCGGGTATGAGAATCGGCTTTGCGATCGGTCAAAAGAAGCTGATTTCCTATTTAAATGATGTCAAATTTTCCTTCAACTCCTATACAATGAACCGCCTGACAATTGCCTGCGGAAAGGCATGCGTAGAGGATCGTGGGTATTTTCAGGAGATTACGGGGAAAATCGTGGCGACCCGGGAATGGACGAAGCAGAAGCTGGCAGAGCTGGGCTTTACGTTCCCGGATTCGAAGGCGAACTTTATTTTCGCAACGCATAAAACTGTCCCGGCGCAGGAGTTATTCGAAAACCTGAAAACAGCCGGAATTTATGTGCGATATTTCAAAAAGCCCAGAATCGACAACTATCTGCGGATTACAGTCGGTACGCAGGCAGAGATGGAGCGGCTGGTCGAAGTGCTGGCAGAGCTGGTGAAATAGGGCGCGGCAGAGGGAGCATGGATAACGAATGGAAATGTATGAGGATTTTGCGTTAGTTTATGATCGGTTCATGGATGAAACGCCCTATGAAGAATGGTGTCAGTTTGTAGTCGGACGCCTGAAACAGGGTCAGATCACGGACGGAATCCTGCTGGATCTCGGCTGTGGCACGGGCTCCATGACGGAGCTTCTGGCAAAGCAGGGCTACGACATGATCGGTGTTGATCTGTCAGACAGCATGCTGGACATTGCAATAGAGAAGCGTGCGCAGTCCGGTCATAATATTTTGTATCTGCAGCAGGATATGCGGGAATTTGAGCTTTACGGAACGGTCCGGGCGGTGATCTGTCTGTGCGACTCGTTAAATTATCTACTGGAAGAAGACGACTTACTGACAACTTTTAAACTGGTAAACAACTATCTTGACCCGAATGGGCTTTTTATCTTTGATTTTAATACGGTTTATAAATACGAAACAGTCATCGGGGACAGCACGATTGCGGAAAACCGGGAGGACTGCAGCTTTATCTGGGAAAATTATTATACGGCGGAGGATCAGATCAACGAATATGATCTGACGATTTTTGTGAAACAGCAAAAAGACCTGTTCCGCAAATTTACGGAGACCCATCTGCAGCGCGGCTATACGCTGGAAACGATGAAACGGCTCGTGGAACAGTCCGGGCTGATTTTTGTCGAGGCACTGGATGCAGACACGCATGGCAGTGTAACGGAGACGAGCGAGCGGATCTATGTGATCGCGCGGGAGCACGGAAAAAATCCGGCATAAGAAATGAAATATCTGCGCAGTGCAGAAAAGCTATGGGATGAAAAGCGCAGCGTGGAAATGGCAGGGGCTTGCCGTAAAGTAAGCCTGAGGAATGGAGGAGCTATGGGAGATTATATGGTACGCGCGACGGCGGCGAATGCACAGGTGCGCGCGTTTGCAGCGACAACAAAGGAACTTGTGGAAACAGCGAGACAGGCGCACAACACCAGCCCGGTCGTAACGGCTGGTCTGGGACGTCTGCTGACGGCTGGCGTGATGATGGGCAGTATGTTAAAGGGCGACGACGATCTTTTGACCCTGCAGGTGCGCGGCGACGGTCCAGTACGCGGGCTGACCGTGACGGCGAATGCAAAGGGTGAGGTCAAGGGCTATGCGACGGTGCCGGATGTGATCATTCCTGCGAATGCAAAGGGCAAGCTCGACGTCGGCGGCGCGGTCGGCAGGGGAACGCTTTCTGTCATCCGGGATCTCGGCTTAAAGGAACCCTATGTGGGACAGACAGCGCTCGTGACGGGTGAAATCGGAGATGACCTGACCTCGTATTTTGCAACCTCCGAGCAGACGCCTTCTTCGGTGGGTCTGGGCGTTTTGATGGAAAAGACGAATACCGTGCGCTGTGCAGGCGGCTTTATCATTCAGCTGATGCCCTTTGCAGAGGAAGAGACGATTTCTAAGCTGGAGCACAACCTGTCGCTGATCAATTCTGTGACGGCGCTGCTCGACCAGGGAATGACACCGGAGCAGCTGTTAGAGCGGGTGCTGGACGGCTTTGATGTGGAGATTACTGACCGGATGCCCTGCAGCTTTACCTGCAACTGCAGCAAGGAACGGGTGGAAAAAGCACTGATTTCCATCGGCAAAAAAGAACTGCAGGAGATGATCGACGAGGACAAGCCGATCGAGGTAAACTGTCATTTCTGCGGCAAAACCTATAAGTTTGACGTGGATGAGTTGAAAAAAATGGAGAAAAAATCCCGATGAAAGACGGTTTTTTAAAAGCTGCGGCGGCTGCGCCGAAAATCCGTGTTGCAGACCCTGCCTGGAACGCACTGGAAATCTGTAAGGCGCTGGACTCCTGTTATGCACAGCGTGCAAAGCTGATCGTTTTGCCGGAGCTGTGTCTGACCGGATATACCTGTCAGGATCTGTTTTTGCAGGAACGCCTGCTGGAAGAAAGCCTGGAAGGGCTGCAGGCGGTGCTGGAGCATACGAAAGGGCACGATGCGCTGACCTTTGTGGGGCTTCCCTTGGAAAAAGACGGAAAGCTTTACAATGTGGCAGCAGCAGTGCAGGACGGCAGGATCCTGGGGCTTGTCCCGAAGCAGAATATTCCAAACTATGGGGAATTTTATGAGGTGCGGCATTTTGCGGCAGGCAGCAGGGAAGTGTCCGAGGTGGATGTGCTGGGACAGACCGTACCCTTTGGCGGAAATCTGTTGTTTTCCTGCAGGAATCTGAAAGGGCTTGTGGTGGGCTGTGAGCTGTGCGAGGATGTCTGGGTCATGGACCCGCCGTCTACTGTGCTGGCAAAGGCGGGCGCGACGGTGATCGTCAACCTGTCCGCCTCCAATGAGACAGTTGGCAAGGATACCTACAGAAAGGATCTGATCGCATCCACGAGCGCGCGGCTTCTGTGCGGCTATGTCTATGCGAGCGCGGGGGATGGGGAATCCACGCAGGATCTCGTTTTTTCCGGGCATCATATGATCGCAGAGAACGGAAGCGTGTTGGCAGAGGCTGCGCGATTCGAAAACGAGACGATTTTTTCGGAGCTGGATTTGCACAAAATCTGTCATGAGCGGCGCCGGATGAGCACGTTTGTGCCAGAAAATACGGAACACTGTGTGCGGATTGGCTTTACATTGGAAAAAGAAGAAACCAGACTGACGCGAACGTTTGTCCAGACGCCGTTTGTACCGTCTGACGAAGCCCTGAAAAAAGAACGCTGTGAGCAGATTTTATCGATTCAGGCACATGGACTGAAAAAACGCTACGAACATACCGGCGCACAGACGGCGGTGATCGGTGTGTCCGGCGGTCTGGATTCGACCCTTGCCCTTTTGGTGACGGCGCGGGCATTTGATTTGCTCGGGAAAGACAGAAACGATATTTTAGCGGTGACGATGCCGTGCTTTGGTACGACGAACCGCACCTATGAAAATGCCTGCAGGCTGGCGCAGACCCTTGGCGCGAAGTTAATCGAGGTGAACATCCGCGAGGCGGTGCAGGTGCATTTTCGGGATATCGGTCAGGATATGGAAAAGCATGACGTAACCTACGAAAACGGACAGGCGCGGGAGCGCACGCAGGTGCTGATGGATCTCGCCAACCAGAGCAATGGTCTGGTCATCGGAACCGGGGATATGTCGGAGCTTGCACTGGGCTGGGCGACCTATAACGGCGATCATATGTCGATGTATTGCGTAAACGTCGGCGTGCCCAAGACGCTGGTGCGCCATCTGGTCGCATACTGCGCGGATACATGCAGCGAGAACGATAAAGTGCTGTGCGAGGTGCTGCTGGATGTCCTCGACACGCCGGTAAGCCCCGAGCTTTTGCCGCCGGAGGACGGAAAGATCAGCCAGAAAACAGAGGATCTGGTGGGTCCCTACGAGCTCCATGATTTCTTTTTATATCAGCTGCTGCGCTGTGGCTTTGGCCCGGCGAAGATTTACCGGCTTGCCTGCAGGGCATTTGAAGGCATTTACAGCAAAGAAACCATCGGCAAGTGGCTAAAGACCTTTTGCCGCCGCTTCTTTGCACAGCAGTTTAAGCGTTCGTGCCTGCCGGACGGACCGAAGGTCGGAAGCGTTGCGGTATCGCCCAGGGGAGACCTTCGGATGCCTTCGGATGCGAGCCGCATGGCATGGCAGAAAGAGCTGGATCAGCTGCCGGAATAAGCCGCCGATCGGCTGCAGGATAGGTCTGCGTTGGCGAGAATGCGGCGCGGGTCAGTCTCCTGGATATGCCGCCTTTTGCAGCGCAGCGTCGATCGCCTGCAGCAGAAGCTGCGACGTGTAGCGGTTTTCGTCCGGATAGGTGACGCCTTCGAGGGACTGTTTTTCACAGATCTGTTTCGCCAGTGTATCCATGCAGGGTTCGACCAGCGGATACATGGCTGTGACAGTCTGGCTCAAATTGACGAGACGGATGGAAAGAATATCGGAACTGTCCACGACGACCTCCACATCTGCATGGTCGCTGCCAAGCTGTACGGTGGAGGTATATTTTCCGGGCAGGTACAGGGAGGCTTCTTTGTCATAATCCGGTTTAGGGACGGTCTTTTTGGGCAGGAAGGTCTGCAGCAGCAAAAACAGCAGCCCGACGCCTAAAAGGAGCAGGATTCCGGTATAGATCAGTTCTTTTAAATGAAGTACGATAATTTTTGTTTTGGAACGCATTGCGATACCCCCGGGTGCTTTGTTATTCCAGTGTACGCGCGCGCAGGGCGGATTATGTCTGTCCAAAAGGAGAACGAAACTTTATGAAAATCAGATTTACAAAAATGCAGGGCTGCGGCAATGATTACGTTTATATCAACGGATTTACAGAAAAAGTACCGCAGGAAAAGAAGCCGGAATTTGTCCGCTTTGCCAGTGACCGTCATTTTGGTATCGGCGGCGACGGCGTGATTTTTATCAATCCGTCTGACGAAGCGGATTTTGAGATGGAGATGTATAACGCGGATGGCACGAGGGCAGAGATGTGTGGAAACGGCATCCGCTGCGTTGCGAAGTACGTGCATGACAAGGGGCTGACAGATCAGACGCAGTTTTCGATTGTCAGCGGCGGAAAAGTGAAATATATGGACTTGACAGTGGAAAACGGCATCACAAAAGCGATCCGTGTGGATATGGGAGAGCCGATCCTGACGGCGGCAGAGGTTCCGGTTGTTTCCAAAAACGAGCAGTCCGTTGACGAAGAGATCGTAGTGGATAACGAAAAGTACCGGATGACCTGTGTTTCCATGGGAAATCCGCATGCGGTTGTTTTTGTGGACAGTACGGCAGATTTTCCGCTGGAGCAGATCGGACCGCATTTTGAAAACCACGAGCGCTTCCCGCGCCGTACCAACACGGAGTTTGTAGAGGTTGTATCCCCGGAATATGTAAAAATGCGGGTCTGGGAGCGCGGAACCGGAGAAACGCTCGCTTGCGGGACGGGATGCTGTGCGACGGCGGCTGCCTGCGTGTTAAACGGCAAAACCGGACGGAAAGTGACCGTAGAAGTCCTGGGCGGCGCGCTGACGATCGAATGGGACGAAAAAACGAACCATATCTTTATGACAGGCCCTGCGGAATTTGTATTCGACGGGGAACTGGAATATGAGGGTTGAGAGTTAAATGATTCTGAAAAAGAAGATACCGAGAGATTTTTATAAGCTGTTCCGCACGCAGAACATGGATTATTACATGCAGCTTCTGACTGCGCTGTATCAGGCGATGCAGGAGGCGTACGCGCTGACGCAGCTGACGGATTCGGAATGCAGAAGCATTCTGGCGGAAACGATTGCCAGAGTCAACATGGTCTGGTGGGATGACGAGACGGAAAAAACGGAGGACGAAGGCTTTCCCGGGCTTTCGCCCTCCGCTGTTTTGGACAGACTTGTAAAATGGGGCTGGCTTTCGAGCGATTTCGACGAAAAATTAAACTGCTATATCATCGGCTTTCCGGAATACAGCAGACTGTATGCAGAGCTGTTTGACCGCCTTGGAAAAGAGGACGACAGTATGGAGCGGGAGAGCATCCTGTCTGTATACAGTGCGCTTTACACCTATGACGCCGACTCGGAAAAAAACAACAGCATTTTAAAAAGCGCTGTCCGGACGTCCAAAAGCCTGGGACAGATGCTGTCCAATATGCAGGACAGCATGCGGCTGTGGTTTGACGAGCTTTCCAAACGGCGGGATTTTATCGGGATTCAGGAAGTTCTGGTCAACGAGATCAACAACCGCGAGAGTGTCAAATACGCGATTCTGACGACGACGGACAGCTTTTACCGTTATAAAGAGGCGGTCAAGGAGCTGATCGCAAAGATTCTGGAAGAAAATGAAAACCGCCGCGAGAAGCTGATGGCGCAGAAGCGGATGCTGGCGGTACAGACAGGCGGCGCAGACGCTTTACAGGAGACTGCGGCGGATGGCAGCACACCCGCCCTTTTAAAGCTGGAGCGCGGCATTCAATTTTGCGAAGAGGCGGCGCAGCTGGTTCTTTTGGTGGAGCGCGAATTTGATTTAATCGAGAAAAAGTATAACCGCCTGATCGAATTAAAGACCGTCTTTGCACGCCGGGCTCTGGCGAGAATCCACTATCTGCTGCAGGAGGGCGCAGGCGCAGAGGACAGCACACTGGAGCTGATCGGTCTGCTCAACAACAGCGGCAAAAAGAATGCGCTTCTGGAAGATTTCCGGGATAGCCTGTATGTGACGGCACCGTTTTCCATCGTCGGGGACGACAGCCTGTACAACCGCCGTCAGCGGCAGGAAAACGAGTTTGTACCGCTTGCCCTGCAGGAGGAAGCGTCCTCGGAGATCGCAGATTTTGTCCCGAAGCCGCTTTATACGGGAAAACAGCTTCAGGAATTCCGCAGACAGCATACGAAAGACGGAATCTTTCAGGTTTCGGCGGATACGGTGCAGTCAGCAGAGGATCTGGAAAAGCTTCTGTTTATCTGGCAGGAGGCGACCCAGAGCAGACAGGAGGAAGACCGGATTTTGCTGCAGGAGGAAATCCATCAGGAGGACGGCTTTTCCTACACCGGTTTTAGTATAGACGAAACGGAGAATTGATACATGTTTTCATATCTGGAAGAACGCACGCCTGCCGAGGTGGAAGCGATTCGAAGAACCATACAGGAGCTGCTTCGGCAGACCTGCATTTTACAGGTAAAATATGATCCGGTGACGCTGACGGCGCGGGATAATGCGCGCTATCAGGTCTGCTTAAAGCACCGGGAGTTTATTGCAGATTACCTTTCCGTGATCGGCTGCGAGCTCGTGCATGACCCGCAGGATCACCTGTTCCGGATTACGGGCGACGGCGCTGCGATAGAAAAAATGAGCCTGACGACGACAAAACTTTTACTTTTATTGAAGCTGATTTACCGGGATAAAATCATGGGCGAAGGGCTGCACGCGACGGTGACGACGCTGGCGGAAATCCGCGAATACGGAAGAAATACCGGACTGCTCCCCGGAAAATTGAACGCACAGGACTGGCAGGCTGCGTTGAATCTGATGAAAACGCATCAGATGATCGAGCTGCCGGGCGCGATTTTGAATGTGGAAGATCAGACGCCGATCTATATTTACGGGACGGTGAATATTTTCTGCTCTTCTACGGCGATCAATGAGCTGGTACAGCGTTATCGGGACGATGCAGAAGAAAAAACGACGGAAGGAGAAGTGGCAAGTGAAACAGGCGAAGAAGATCTTTACCCGGATGTGTCTGAATAACTGGGGCGGAATCAACCATAAAATTCTGGAATTTCATGAATATGTGAACCTGTTTTCCGGCAAAAGCGGCTCGGGAAAATCGACGGTCATGGATGCGATCCAGGTCGTTTTGTACGGCAGCTTTTCTCCAAGTTTTCTAAATAAGGCGGCGGACGACGCCAAAAACAGACGAAGCGTTTTAAGTTATCTGCGCGGCGAACAAAAGGACGGCACGGCGAACCGTGAAGGGCAGGATTTCTGTTCCCAGATCGTGCTGGAGCTGCAAGACACCGGGACAAAACAGTATGTCTGCATGGGAATTGCTTTTGAAGTGCGTAAAAACGACTCTGAAATACGGAAATTTGTTTATTTCAGCCACCTGGGAAAAATTCCGGAGGGCGGATATCTGACAGAAGAAGGATATCCGTATTCCAATCAGGAAATCCGGACGCTGACAGAGGCGCGGATGAAGGAGTCTGCAAACGGCAGCCGGGCAGAATTAAACCGCATCTATCCGTCCCGCGAGGCGTATATCAGCACGCTGTATGACCAGATTCTCGGTTATATCGACGGCAACCGCTTTATGACGATGGAAAAAAGCGCAATCGCATTGAAAATGACCAACGGAACGGGGCAGTTTATCCGGGACTACATGTTCCCGAAAAGCGAGGGCGACACGATCGAGACGATCAGCGAACAGCTCGGCGCGTACCGGGACATCAAGGAAAAGATCGACGTGCTGGAAGACAAGATCGGAATGCTTAAAAAAGTGCGGGAAGCCGGACAAAAACTGACGATGACGCGTGCAGATATCGTGAAGCAGCAGGCAATGATCCGCTGTATCGATATTGAGGATCTGAAAATCCGGATCGATGCACTTTTGCAGGATCAGGAGCGGACGCAGGAGCGTTTAAGAGAGCTTCGGCAAAAGGAAGAAGAGCTGGAAAGCCTGTCTACGCAGCTGGAAAACGAGCTGATCGTCGTCAGCGCAGATTTAAAGAGCAGCGATCTGGGAAGCCGTCAGGAGCATCTGGAAGAGCTGGAAAAAAGAAGCCGGATGCTGGCGGACAACGCAGCGCAGTGGCGTAAAATCCTGCAGGGCTTAAAACGCTGGGAGAGCGATGAAATCGTTGCGGATTATATCAGCAACCGCCTCTTGAATAAAATCGGCGCATTCTGTACGGGACCGGTTACACAAAAGCAGTGTCTGGAGCTGCGCAGCCGTCTGGAAGAGGAACGTCAGAATATCGAAGAAGAGTATGAAACATATCATGAGCAGGAGCGTCAGCTGTCCAAAGAGCTGAAAGAAAAGCAAAAGCTTCTGGACGATATGAAAAATAACCGCAAGTCCTATCCGGAAATATTGACGAAAGCGCGCACCGCACTGGAGCAGAAGCTCACTGCGCTGTATGGAAGAACGGTAAAGGTGTGGATTTTTGCAGATCTGTTCGACGTGGAAGAGGAAGAGTGGAAAAATGCGGTTGAGGGACGTCTTGGACGCCTGAAGCTGAGCCTGATCACCGAGCCGAATGTTGCGGCGGATGCGGCGGCAGCCTTCCGGGAGATGCGTCAGTTTGAAGAAGTCGATCTGATCAATTCCGAAGCGGTCACAAAAAGCGATCCGACGGCGGAGGAAGGTTCTTTATACGAGACGGTGCGCGCAGGCGAACCGTTTGCAGACAGCTGTCTGAAACGTTATCTGGGGCGGATCATGAAGTGCCGCACGGTCGAAGAACTGCGAACTGTCAAAGACGGCGTGACGCCGGACTGCTATTCCTACAGCAATTTTATTTTCCGGCATCTGAAAAAGCGCGATTACACGGTCGGCGCGTGCATCGGAAGCAAGGTTTCCCGTGCGCGGCAGCAGGACTATGAAGCGGACGCGCAGCGCCTGAAAAAAGAACTGGACGAAGCAAAGCGCATGGCGGACGGCTTAAAGGCTGTCCGGGAAATGGAGAGCCTGAAAGAAGATCCGGCGTATCTGGAGAGCCTTTCCAGGGCAGCGCAGGAGCTGGAAGCCGTGCTTTTGGAAAAGCAGGAGGCGGAAGCGACGATTGAGAGCCTGCGAGAGGGCGCGTACAAAGAGCTGGAGGAAAAGGAAGCAGAGCTTCGCAAAAAGCGCAGTGAGCTGAAAAAGAAGATGACCGGTATGCAGAATGAAATTGCACAGCAGACCGGTAATCAGGAGCGCATCCGGACAGAGCTGCAGTCCAAAAATGCAGCGTTAAAGGAGGCGTATGTCGGCTATACGGAGCAGCCGGAGATCACAGCGTCCGTGCAGGAGGCGTTGTCGAAGCGTTCCTCCGGCTCGGTCAAAGCACAGAAAAATGCAGAGATCGAGGCGCTTGGCGAAAAGGAGCAGGAACAGACAGAAGCGCTGTCGCGCGCAAGAAATGCCTATATTCTGCAGTATCCGTCCAGCGGATTTTCCGGCTCGGAGAAATCCAATGAGGGCTATGAGCAGCTGCTTGCCCAGTATGAGACGGATTTTGAACCACAGTACCGGACAGAGTTTGAAAAACAGTGCGATTTCATTTACCGCAGCCTGCGGGAAAATGTGATCGCAACGATTCATGGTGACATTAAGGCGGCAAAGCGGCATGCTGCGGAGATCAACCGCCTGTTGAAAAAGACGAACTTCTCGGACAGCATTTACCAGATTAAAATCGAGCCTGCCTACAATGAAAACGGTCAGTTTTACGACATGCTCATGGCGCCGGAGTTAGACAGCAAGAACCTGGATAACGACGGCTTTGAGGGGCAGATGTCGCTTGGAGAAGACAGCTTTTATCAGAAATACGAAGCGAAAATCAAACTGCTGACCGATAAGTTCATGCCGGTGAGGGACGATGATGAACGCGTGCTGGAGCAGCACCGCCGGGAAATGGAGCAGTATGCGGATTACCGCAACTACCTGTCCTTTTCCATGTACGAGCAGGTTACGGATGCAGACGGAAACGTGATCCGAGAGAATTTCGTAGATGATATGGCAGGGCGCGATTCCGGCGGCGAGGGACAGAACCCGAAATACGTCGCGCTGCTCGCCGGTTTTGCGATGCTTTACATGCAGCAGACCAACCGCGACAGCCGAATCAAGCTGGTGCTTCTGGACGAGGCCTTTTCCAAAATGGATCAGGAGAGAAGCGCGGTCTGTTTAAAATATGCGCGGCAAATGGATCTGCAGCTGATTGTCTGCGTGCCGGACGAACGCTTACAGTCCCTGATCCGCAACGTGGACTGCGTCTACGGATTCAGACGCCATAAAAACCAGATTTCGATGATGCATATCGATAAAGGAAATTACCTGGAAATGCTGGAAGGCGCAGAGACAGAGAAAACCGGAGCCGGAACAGCGGCGGAGTGAGGTTGGCAGTCGGATTCCAGCAGCGTTGAAATTACAGAATAGAGCATAAGAATGCTCCGGGCAGCGGTGACACGATCGCCTGCCCGGGGCATTTTTGCGCGCGGCCGCGGCTCGCCCGCGTCGGGACTATTTGTGTGCGGCCGCGGCTCGCCCGCGTCGAAGCCTTTTCGTGCGCAGCCCAGGCTTCACTTCATTTTAAATCACTCCACCGCGCTGAAAAAGATCCACGTTCCGGGCGTAACTGCATGTTCCTGTCCGGCGATCGTGATCACCGCGTCAACCGGCGTTTCGATTTCGTAGCGCCACTGATCGCCCTGCAGCTTCCAGTCAGAGCGGATCAGACCGTGGCGGGAGCGATAGGAGCAGGAAAGCCAGCCGAGGCGTTTGTCGGGAAGCGGGGAGACAGAAATTTTTTCGTAGCCGGGACAGTCGTCCAGCGGGCGGATTCCGGCAGCGTTTCCGTATACCCAGTCAGCGACTGCACCGTAAGCGTAATGGTTGTAGGAATTCATGTCGCGGGACCAGAAATCACCGTTTTCCATAATGCCGTCCCAGTGCTCCCAGATAGTTGTAGCTCCCTTGGTGACCGGATAGAGCCAGGAAGGATAGTTTTCCCGCAGCAGAAGCGACCAGGCGAGGGAGGCATAGCCGTAATCGGAAAGCACATGGAGCAGATAAGGCGTGCCGACAAATCCGGTCTTTAACTGGATGCCGCAGTCTGTTACGAGCTTTGCAAGCTGGTCTGCCGCAGCCTGACAGTCTTTTGCCAGATGGAAATGTGCGGCGAGGATACATTCGGTCTGCGTGTGGTAAACCGGCCAGGTTTGCTGGAAAGCGGTGACGATATCGGCATAAAGCGCTTCATATTCGGAAACATCTTCGCCAAGCACTTTACCGGCTGCAATGACCAGTTCTGTGGAATGTGCATAAAAAGCCGAAGCGATCAGGTCTTCGTCAGAAGAGCCCTTGTAGCTGCCGGACGGCGCGTCCAGACCGAGCCAGTCTCCGTAATGTTCGCCTCCGGTCCAGAGATTCTTTGTTGTTGTGGAAGAGGTGATGTAGCCAACCCACTTTTTCATGCTGTCAAACTGACTGCGCAGAATGTCTGCGTCGCCGAATGCCTGATAAAGCTCCCACGGGCAGACGCAGGCTGCGTCGCCCCAGGCTGCGCTGGTCTTTTGATTTTCCAGGATGGCGGGGATAACATGGTCTACGTGACCGTCCGGATACTGGTCAGCGGCAAGGTCTGCGAGCCATTTACGGTAAAAGGTTTCCGTATCGAAATTGTAGCAGGCGGTACGGATGAAGACCTGCGCATCTCCGGTCCAACCGAGACGTTCATCGCGCTGCGGGCAGTCGGTCGGAACATCGACAAAGTTGCCTTTCTGTCCCCAGATGATGTTGTCGAACAGTTTATTTAACAGCGGATTTGAACTGGAAAGAAAACCGGTGCGCTGCAGGTCGGAGCAAACGACAACTGCGGTAAAATTGTCCGGACGTACTGCTTTTGCCCCGCCGGGAAACTGATCGACACGGATATAGCGGAAGCCGAAGAACGTCAGCTTCGGATGCCAGGTCTGGAAGCCGTCTTTGCAGAAATAGAAAAACTTCGCTTTGGCGGCGCGGTAGTTTTCTGTGTAAAAGTTTCCGTATTTGTCAAGAACTTCCGCATGGGAAAGTTCAACGCAGTCGCCTGCATGGGCATCTAAAGAAACTTCGACATAACCGGTGATTTCCTGCCCAAAATCGACGACGGTTTCGCCGGCAGGCGTGGTGAAAATTCGAGCGGGCAGGATGCGTTCCTGTTCGGTGATTTTTTCGCCCTGCTGGGCAATCAGTGTGTCGGACGGCCCGTCAAACTCGGCGATTGCGATCGGGGCAGAGGACGGATCGAACGCTGCGTCATAGGTTTCGCCATCATAAATTTCGCTGAAACGGACATTGCTTTCATACGCCGACCAGTCTGCACCGGTCGGAAGAAGCTGCGTGCTGCCGTCCGTATAGGTGATCGTTAAAAGTGCGATCAGTCCGGCGGGAATCTGTGCTTTTTGCTGACGGTGCGCTTCATCGGGCCAGGCAAGCGGACTGCGGTACCAACCTTTTCCGACGAGGATGGAAAGTTCGTTTTCCGAAGAAAGGAGCTCGGTAACATCATAGGTCTGCACCTGCAGACGGTGGCGATAGGATGTCCAGCCGGGAGCAAGGACGAAATCGCCGATGCGTTTTCCATTTAAAGATGCTTCATAAACTCCCATTGCTGTAACAGAAAGTGTTGCGTGCGCAACAGAAGATAACGACTGATTGGGAGAAGAAAAAAAAGAAAACTGTTTGGAATAGACCGGGCAGACGTCTCCTGTTGTCTGTGCCGGACGAATCCATTTTGCGTTTGGAATCATAAACATACCCTCCTTGTTTTGGTTCGTCTTGACTTTTATGATAACAGATAGTAGCCTAAAGAAAAGCACCTGATTTTGACTGAAAATGGGGGTGAACTTGTCTTTATGTTCCGAGGGGAGATTACAGAATTCCAGTTCTATCAGAACAGGAAAGCGGAAAAACTCATTATGATGCCGTTTTGTCAGGAGGATCTTGAAATGCACGGCCATAATTTTTTTGAGCTGGCATACATCACGGGTGGGACAGCGGAGCATACGCTGGAAACAGAGGTCAAAACGATTTCTGCAGGCGATTATTTTATCGTGGATTATGGCTGCCTCCACGGTTTTCAGAACTGTAAAAATCTGACGCTGATCAATTGTCTGTTTCTGCCGGAGACGGTGGATGAAACGCTGCAGGGCTGCCGGAGCTTTTCCCAGCTGCTGCAGGGCTGTCTGTTAAAATATTACCGGATGTCTCTGGGGAAGGCGAGGCTTGCAAGGGTGTCTCACGACCGGGATGGACAGGTCGGACGGCTGATGCAGGAAATGCTTCTGGAATATCAGGAGCAAAAAGTCGGCTGTTATCCGCTGCTTCGGCTAAAGCTTTTGGAAATCCTGCTTCTGACGCTGCGCGGGCTGATCGAACCGGAAAACGAGCGCCCCTACAGTACGTCTGTGCAGGAGGTGCTGGAATATGTAAACGGGAACTATCAGGACAGCCTGACGCTGGGAACATTCTGTGAGCAGAAGCATTACAGCGTTGCCTATATCAGCAGGCGGTTTAAGCAGGAAACCGGGGTGACGTTGCGGGAATATGTCCAGAAAATCCGCATCGAAAAAAGCTGCGAGCTGCTGGAGGACAGTGATCTGAGGGTGGTGGAAATCGCCCGCAGAGTCGGTTATGAGGATATTAAATTTTTTAACCAGATTTTTAAGCGGCGGATGCAGGTATCCCCGCGGGAGTACCGCAAAATCTGCATGAACCGCGCCGCAGACGGATAATTCACGCACAGGAGGAAAGATTGATAAATAAAATTTTTCAATCGCGAGATTTGTGTCTGCGCGCACTTGACACAAACTCGACATGCGTAAAAAGCGTGCGTAGAAATGAGAGGAAAGTATGGAACCGAAGGTAAGCATTATTGTTCCTGTATACAATGCACAGGAATATTTGAAACGCTGTGTGGACAGCATTTTAAGTCAGGATTACCGCGACTTTGAGCTGCTTTTGATGGATGACGGCAGTAAGGATGCATCCGGCGAAATCTGCGACGCCTATGCACAGCAGGATGGCCGCGTGCGCGTAATCCATAAAGAAAATTCCGGCGTGTCGGATACGAGAAATCAGGCACTGGAGCTGGCGCGGGGAACGTTTCTTCAGTTTTTGGACAGTGACGACTGGATCGTGCCGGAGGCGACAAGGCTTCTGGTGCGTTCGATGGAGGAATATAACTGCGACATGGTCATTTCCGACTTTTACCGGGTTTCCGGGGAAAGGCTGGCGCAGAAGGGCGACATCGAAGAGGACAAGGTGATGAGCCGTCAGGAGTTTGCTTCCTATATGATTGAAAATCCGGCGGATTTTTATTACGGCGTACTCTGGAACAAAATGTACCGCAGGAGCATCATCGAAGAATATCATATCCGGATGGATACCTCCATCAGCTGGTGTGAGGACTTTTTGTTTAATCTGGAATATATCCGCCATGCGGAGAGCTTTTTTGCCCTGCAGGTACCGATTTATTATTATCTGAAGCGCCGCGGCAGCCTGGTCAGCCAGGGAGCGAGCATCACGAATACGGTGCGGATGAAGAGCAACATTTTCGAGTATTATAACGAGTTTTATAAAGACGTTTACGAGGATAAAGATTATGCCGATATCCGGCTGCAGGTCTACAGCTTTTTATGGGCTGCGGCAAAGGACGGCAGCGTGCTTGCGGGAAGCAAGAAGCTGGGGGAAGAGCGCAGGCGGATTACCCGGGAAGAAGTGGAAGGAAACGGCGCAGTGATCGGGCAGTACCGGTTCCGCAGGCTGTATGAATATGAGCTGGATCTGGCGGCGCAGAAAAATATGCTGACGTTGGATGAGGCGCTTTTGCTGTGTGCCCTCGCCCAGTGCAGCGCCTGCTACAGCGCACGCAAGCTCGGGGAAATCGCCGGAGTCGGACAGCCGAGGCTGTTTCTTGCGATGCAGAAGCTGGAACGCAAAAAGCTGATCGCGCCGGAAAAGCCGGTTAAGGAAAAGAGTGCAAAGGAAAAGCCCGCCGACAGGATAGAAAGCACAGCGGAGAAAAAAGAGCGCACGGCGGACAAAAAGGAAAAAAGCAGCGAAAAGAAAGAAAAGAACCGCTTGCTCCTGACAGAGGAAGGCAGGAAGCTTTCCGGAGAGCTGCTGCGCGTGGAAAAAGACCTCTACAGCGTCTGCATGGAAGGTATTTCGGACGAGGAACAGAAGCGGATGGAAAAGCTGATGGGCAAAATTCAGGAAAACATGATCCGGTTCATGGTGAAAGAAGTGCCGGAGGACGAACCGGGTTTGGAGACAGAGGAAGCGGGTGAACGGAAACAATAATCTTGCGCAGTTTACGCGCCTGGTTTATGATAAGGATAAATCATGAATTAAAGTGAGGAATATTATGAATCTGCCGTCCGCGTTTTTGACGCGCATGCAGGAAATGCTGGGAGAGGAATACGAAGCATTTCTGCAGAGCTATGAATCCGGTCATTATCAGTCGCTGCGGCTCAATCCGCGCAAAACGGACCGGGAGGAATTTACAGAAAAATCGCCGTTTCATCTGACGCCGGTCGCATGGGAGAAAAACGGCTTTTATTACAGCGAAGAGGATACACCGGGCAAGCACCCGTATCACGAGGCTGGTGTTTATTATATTCAGGAAGCGAGCGCGATGGCGCCTGTCGGATATCTGGACGTACAGCCGGGGGATTATGTGCTGGATCTGTGCGCTGCCCCCGGCGGGAAAAGCACCCAGATCGGTGCTGCGATGCAGGGAAAAGGTATTTTAGTCTGCAATGAGATCCATCCGGCGCGGGCAAAAATTCTTTCGGAAAATGTGGAGCGGATGGGACTGACCAATGCAGTTGTGACGAACGAAAGCCCGGAGCGACTGTCCGCTTATTTCCCGGAATATTTCGATAAAATTTTGGTGGACGCCCCATGCTCCGGTGAGGGGATGTTCCGAAAGCACGAGGAAGCCTGCAGCGAATGGAGTCCCGAAAACGTGGAGCTGTGTGCAAAGCGGCAGGACAGCGTGCTGGACGAAGCTGCCGCAATGCTGAAAAAAGGCGGCAGGCTGGTATATTCGACCTGTACGTTTGCGATGCAGGAGGATGAAGGCAGTGTTGCACGATTCCTTTTGCGGCATCCGGAATTTTCCATAAAAGAGACGCACCGTTATGACGGTATGGAGCCGGGCAGACCGGACTGGGCGGGAACCGAGCCCGTCCCGGACGGAATGGAAAAGACCATTCGTCTCTGGCCCCATAAGCTGCATGGGGAAGGACATTTTCTGGCGGTGCTTGAAAAAACAGGGGAAGTGCCGGAGGGATACAGGGCGCGCAGCCTGTATGGAATCCAGAAAGGAATTGCGCCCAGGGATTTTGCTGCATGGAAAGAATTTGAACGAGAAAGCCTGAAGAAGCAGTTTGATGGAATCTTTTTATTGTTCGGTGACCAGCTTTATCTTGCACCAAAGGACATGCCGGCTTTAAAAGGCTTAAAGGTGCTGCGTCCGGGACTGCATCTTGGCACGATGAAAAAAGGGCGGTTTGAACCGGCACATGCGCTGGCACTTTCGCTTTCGCCCAAAGATGCAGTGCATTGCTGCAACCTTTCCGGTGACAGCCGGGAGGCAAGGCAGTGGATCAACGGCATGACGCTTTCCAAAGACGGGGAAAAGGGCTGGCAGCTGGTCTGCGTAGATGGATACAGCCTCGGCTGGGGAAAGCTGGCAGGCGGGATTTTAAAAAATCATTATCCCAAAGGGCTGCGCAAAACAATGTGACAGACGTGCTGTCTGTGCAAACCGCCGCAGGCGGAGCAGGACTCTGTTTTACATATGCAGGAACCCCAAAAATGGAGGAAAACATTATGAGATTTACACTGGATTACGATCAGTACGTTGCCCTGGCAAGGCAGACGGCAGCAGAGGGATGTGTTCTTTTAAAAAATGAGAAGGAGGCACTTCCGATCCGAAAAGGAGAGACAGTTTCCGTGTTTGGACGGATTGCCTTTACCTATTATAAAAGCGGAACCGGATCGGGCGGTATGGTAAATGCTCCCTATGTGACAAATATCCTGGATAGCTTAAAGGAATGCAAGGATATTTCTGTCAACGAAGAGCTGGAAGCGGTTTATCAGGACTGGATCCGGGAAAATCCCTTTGATATGGGAGAAGGCTGGGCGCAGGAGCCCTGGAGCCAGAAGGAAATGCCGGTCAGCGAGGCGCTTGCACAGAAAGCTGCGGCATCCTCTGACCTTGCTGTTGTTGTGCTGGGCAGGACAGCAGGCGAGGACATGGACAACAGCGCAGAGCCGGGAAGCTATCTGCTGACAGCAGAGGAGGAGGCGCTGATCAAAACCGTCTGTAGCGCATTCAAACGGACTGCCGTTGTGTTAAACGTCGGCAATATCATCGATATGAAATGGGTGGACCGCTACCAGCCCCAGGCAGTTTTGTATGTATGGCAGGGCGGTCAGGAGGGCGGACACGCGGCGGCAGATATCCTGACCGGTGCAGTGAATCCGTGTGGTAAGCTGAGCGATACGATCGCAGCAGATATTTCGGATTACCCGTCTACGGATCATTTTGGAGATGCTGTATGCAATGTGTATGCAGAGGATATTTACGTTGGCTACCGTTATTTTGAAACCTTTGCAAAGGAAAAAGTAAGCTATCCCTTCGGCTTTGGTCTGTCTTATACGGATTTTTCCGTGGAGGTTTTGAATACAAGAACGGACGGTATGAAAGCAAAACTTACCGTTTTGGTTAAAAACATCGGAAAGACTGCCGGAAAAGAAGTCGTGCAGGTGTATGTCTGCCCGCCTCAGGGAAAGCTTGGCAAGCCTGTCCGGAATCTGAACAGCTTTTATAAGACGCAGCTGCTGACACCGGGAGAGGGGGAGGAGATAAATCTCGTCGTTTCCCTGGAAAAGAGTGCATCCTATGATGACAGCGGCGTAACCGGGGAGAAATCCTGTTGGGTGCTGGAAGCAGGCGCTTATGGCATCTATGTCGGAACAGATGTCCGCAGCGCGAAAAAGGTTTGCGAGGTGCAGTTAGACGAGCTGTGCGTCATTTCCAGACTGGAAGAGGCGCTTGCACCGGTACAGCCATATGAGCGTCTGGTTCCGGTCGAAACAGGCAAAAAGGGCACAGACGGAGAGCCGGTTCTGGAAATCGGAAAACAGGCAGCGCCTCTGCGGAGTGTCGATCTGGCAGAAAGAATCCGGACTGAACGCCCGGAGGCAGAGGCCTGCATCGGCGATCAGGGCTGGAAGTTAGCGGATGTCTGTGATAAAAAGGTGACGCTGGAACAGTTTTTATCCCAGTTATCGGACGAAGATCTGGCATGCCTGGTCCGGGGAGAGGGCATGTGCTCTCCGAAGGCGACACCTGGCATTGCATCTGCATTCGGCGGTGTGACGGATTCCTTAAAGGCATTTGGCATCCCGGTTGCGGGCTGCTCGGATGGACCATCCGGAATCCGTATGGACTGCGGAACCATCGCCTTTTCCCTGCCAAACGGCACACTGCTTGCCTGCACCTTTAATCCGGAGCTGGTGGAACAGCTTTATGAGATGGAAGGAATGGAGCTGCGCAAGAATCAGATTGACACGCTGCTGGGACCCGGCATGAACATTCATCGCAATCCGTTAAACGGCAGAAACTTTGAATATTTTTCGGAAGATCCCTGTGTGGCAGGTACGATGGCTGCAGCTCAGTTAAAGGGCATGGGAAAATACGGTGTGACCGGAACGATTAAACACTTTGCGGGAAATAACCAGGAATTTAAGCGGCACGATGCAAACGGCGTTGTTTCCGAACGTGCGCTGCGCGAGATCTATTTAAAAGGCTTTGAAATCGCAGTAAAAGAAGGACATGCCTACAGCATTATGTCTACCTACGGACCGATCAACGGAATCTGGACAGCAGGCAGCTACGACCTGCTGACGACGATTTTGCGGAAAGACTGGGGCTACCAGGGCGTGGTAATGACCGACTGGTGGGCGAAGATGAACGAGGAAGGCGAGGAAGGCTCCCAGAGCAATACGATTCCGATGGTGCGCGCCCAGAACGACGTTTACATGGTTGTTTCGGATTCTGCTTCGAACTCTGCAAATGACAACACGATGGAGGGCCTGGCAGATGGACGGCTCACAAGGGGGCAGCTGGTCAGAAATGCAAAGAATATCTGTCATTTTCTGATGCGTTCTCCGGTGATGAACCGTTTCTGTGATCGGGAATTTGATGTATGTGAAGAAATTAACAATCCGGCAAAGGATGCGATGGCAGGAAATTTGATCGCAAGCCAGAAAGTAGAAAAAGAGGCAAAGCTCGATCTGACAAAACTGAGCACCCAGAAGGGCGTGCGCGCCGGGTATCTGCTGGACGTCTCCAAAGCAGGCAGCTATCAGATGATTTTTAAAATGCATTCCGGGGAAAATCCGTTTGCGCAGCTGCCGGTTTCCATCTTTGTCAACGGCGTCCTTCAGCAGACGACGACCTTTAACGGAACCGACAACAAGATCATAGAGCGTGCGGTAACGATAAGCTTTACGGAAAGCGGGGAAAACCAGCTGACGCTGTTCTTTGGCGAGAGCGGGGTTCGCATGGATGAAATCCTTCTGGTGCAGGAATAAAACGGCATACAGGGGCTTTGCGTACGGACTGGAGGAAACGTGAAGAAAGAGAAACGAAAAGACAGAGAGGATAGACAGATCTGCATTGTGTTCGCGACGGCGCTTCTTGCGTGCGCGCTTCTTACCGGCTGCGGTGCTGCGAAGGAGGACAATCTTTCGCAGGGAATTGCGCTGGTGGAGCAGATGGACTATGAGGGCGCGCTGACCTGCTTCGAGGCGGCAGCCCTGAATAAAGAGGATATGCGTCAGGTTTACAGAGGGCAGGGGCTGGCTTACATGGGCATGACGGATTATGAGAATGCAGCGGCGAGCTTTGAAAAGGCGCTGGGGCAGAGCAGCCCGCGTCCGGATGCGATGGATTATGACATCAACTATTATCTGGCGACTGCCTATTATCGGAACGGACAGGTCGACAAAGCGATCCATGTTTATCAGGCAATCACGGATCTGAAGCCCGGGGAAAAGACTGCCTGGTACTTAAAAGGGACCATGGAGCTGGAGCAGGGCAGTACGGACGCTGCGAAAGCCGATTTTGACAAGGCGGTTGAGGCTGCGCCGAACGATTACGACATCCGGATTGATATTTTCTGCAGCTGCAGCAAATACGGACAGGACGATCTTGGAAAATCCTATCTGGAAAATGTTCTGGACGGCGACGGGAAGCGGATTTCGGATTTCGATCTCGGCAGAATCAGCTACTACCTGGGTGATTATGAGCAGGCCCGTACCTCTTTGGAAAAGGCGCAGGAAAACGGCGGTGCGGAAGCAGCGTCCCTGCTCGGTCAGACCTATGAGGCGCTCGGTGACTACAATTATGCGGCGAGTGTCTATAACACCTACCTGCAGAACAAAACGCCGGACGCGTCTTTGTACAATCAGCTCGGGCTTTGCAAATTAAAGGGCGGCGATTATGAAGCGGCGCTTGCAGCGTTCCAGGCGGGGCTGGAAGTAGAGGGCAATACGGCGACGCAGTCGCTGATGTTTAACGAACTGGTAGCGTATGAATACCTTGGGCAGTACGACAAGGCGAAGCTTGCGATGGATCAGTACCTTGCTTTGTATCCGGACGATGAAAAGGCACAGCGGGAAGCGGTATTTCTGCAGACGCGGTAGCCCCACACACGGACAGGACAGTATAGTCGCATGGCTGCTTAGAAAGAAATGTAGGGAATGACTATGGAGAAACGTGTAAAAATCAGAAAAACGGTTTTTGGCGGCGCGATCGCCCGTATCTGCTGTCTGGCGTTGTGCCTTTGTCTCGGATTGTCGATATCGATGACGGCACAGGCAGCATCCGGGAAAAAAGTGACGCCGGTTACGATGGCAGCAGTCGTCGGGGAAGAAAAAACGGTGACGCAGCAGGCGGATAAAACCTCTGCAGCGCTTGGTATTTTACCGGCGGGCACGACGGTCAACGTATGCGGGCAGACCGGCAGCGGGAAAAGTGGCATGTACCAGATTGTCTATGGAAATGCGATCGGCTATATCACACAGGCAGCCTGTCAGTCGATCAGCGTGGATGAGGCGATGACGGCAGCCCTTGCTGCACAGGCGGAAGCGGTGAAACAGCAGGTGGCACAGGCGGAAGCAGCAGCGGCGGCACTGGCAGCGCAGCAGGCGGCACTGGCGCAGCAGGCAGCAATGCAGCAGGCAGCAGTGCAGCAGGCAGCAATGCAGCAGGCAGCAGCACAGCAGGCAGCACTGGCACAGGCCCAGGCAGCAGCACAGCAGGCGGCACTGGCCCAGGCCCAGGCGGCCCCCATTCCGGCGGGCAGCGGCAACGTCATCTTCGTCGGGGACTCCCGCACGGGACAGATGGCGAATGCAGTCGGTGGAACGGCAGCATGGCCTGGTACGGCCTTTGTGGCATGCTTTGGAGGTGGCGTGGACTGGCTTTCCACCGCCCAGGCGAAAAAGGACGTCGACCAGTATGTGACGCCCGGCTCAGTGATTATTCTCAATTACGGCGTCAATGATTTATCACGACACAACGATTATATTACGACGATTAACCGATATGCACAGGATTGGATTTCGAAAGGTGCGACGGTGTACTTCGCCTCGGTCGGTCCGGTCGGGGAAAACGAATACGGAAAACGCAACTGGGCGGTAGAATATTTTAACAATCAGTTAAACAACCGGCTGGATGCCAGAATTGGACGACTGAATCTGTATGTGTTTCTGACGGGCAGCGGATATACCACGCAGGCAGACGGACTGCATTATGATGGTGCAACCTACGCAGCGATGTTCCGGTTTTTGATGCAGAGCATTGGAAGAATATGAAACAAAAATACGAACACATTCAGCTTCTGAGGGCGCTTGCCTGTATCGGAGTGTTTATCACCCACCTTGCACCGAGGCTGGGAGCGACGGGAAAAGCCGCGTGGCTTGCCAATCAGGGAGCGGCGGGCGTGTATCTCTTTTTTGTCCTCAGCGGCTATCTCGCCTGCTGTGACAGAAAGCTCCCGACGGCTGGAAAAAAAGAACTGCTGACCTATTATAAAAAACGTCTGGTGCGGATTCTTCCGCTGTATTATGGGGTGATCCTTTATAACATCCTGCTGCACGGGCTGATTTTAAAGGATATTCCGGCAGATCCGCAGGGCCTGTACTGGCTTCGGTATTTTTTCCTGACAAACAGCGTGATCCCTGCGCCGAATGATTTTTGGGGAAACCTGAGCGCAACGTGGACGATCAGCCTGTTTATGGCATTTTATCTGCTTGTGCCGGTCTTTGTGCGCCTGATCCGTGGCTGTACGAGCGCGTTTTTCTGCTATGTACTGGCATTGATTTTGCGGTATTTGTGGGTAAAAACCGGATACGGTGATTACATGATGATTTTTTACTACCTGCATTATTTTCTGCTCGGTATGCTGGTCTGGGAGATCCATCAGGCGGGAAGGCGTATCGGCGCGCAGCTGCTTGTCTATATCGGCATGATTGCGGCAGCAGGTGCAGTTTTGGCCCTTGGCAGGGCGCAGACGGATTCGTTTATTTGGTGGTCGTGGTGCTTTGGCATGTTACTGCTTGCAGGCAGCGGCTTTCGGTTCTGCAGGAAAGGAATCGGCGGTCGGATTTCGGACGCTGTGCTGTGGACGGATCGGTATTCGTATGAGATTTATCTGGTGCATGCCGTAATTTTAGAAGGGCTCGGCATGGTGCGGGTACAGATCGGACTGCCGAACGCAGCGTTTCTGATTCTGGCGCTGCTTCTGACCGGCGCAGGTGCGGTACTTTCCAAAAAACTGATCGAAGATCCCATCGCCGGACTTGTTGCCCGAAGCAGAATGTGATACCATAGCAGAAGCTTGGAAAAACTGACGCAAGCCAGGAAAACAAAAAGGAGAAAAAGATATGATTGACCAGTTAATTGCAAATATCAAAAAGACAAATGCTCCAATCGTTGTCGGACTGGACCCGATGATGAAATTTATTCCGGAGCAGATTCAGAAAGCTGCTTTTGCGGAATACGGCGAGACGTTAAAGGGCGCTGCAGAAGCGATCTGGCAGTACAATAAGGGCATCGTGGATGCAGTAGCGGATCTGATTCCGGCAGTAAAGCCGCAGATCGCCATGTATGAGCAGTTCGGCGTAGCAGGTCTGATCGCATTTCAGAAGACCGTCGCATACTGCAAAGAGAAAGGTCTGGTTGTCATCGGCGATGTAAAACGCGGCGATATCGGTTCCACTTCTGAGGCTTATGCGGTTGCCCATCTCGGAAAAGTAGTAGTGGGAGAAAAGAGCTATGCACCCTTTGACGAGGATTTTGCAACGGTGAATCCGTATCTGGGTTCCGACGGCATCAATCCGTTCATAAAGGTCTGCAAAGAAGAAAATAAGGGCATTTTTGTGCTGGTAAAAACTTCCAACCCCAGCAGTGGTGAGTTCCAGGATCGTCTGGTGGACGGCAGACCGTTGTATGAAATCGTCGGTGAAAAGGTTGCCGAATGGGGCAGCGAGTGCATGGGCAGCGAATATAGCAATGTTGGTGCGGTTGTTGGCGCAACCTATCCTGAAATGGGCAAGGCGCTGCGCAAGGTGATGCCGAAGTCCTACATTCTCGTGCCCGGCTACGGCGCACAGGGCGGCAAGGGCGCTGATCTGGTGCACTTTTTCAATGAAGACGGACTTGGCGCGATTGTCAACTCTTCCCGCGGCATCATTGCAGCATATCAGCAGGAAAAATATGCACAGTTTGGTGCGGCTAACTATGCAGACGCATCCAGACAGGCGGTTATCGATATGAGAGAAGATATCGCACAGGCGCTGCAGGGACGCAAATAAAAATTACCCTTCGCAGGCGGGAAAGGTTGTCCGGAAGGTCAATCAGAATATAAAAAAAATCGGGTGGAAGCTGTCAGGTGTCTGTCGCTTCCGCCTTTTTTGTGTCATAGGAAACTTCGTCCTATGACACAAAAACGCTCCGCGAGAACCATAAGCGGTGGAGAGGAAGGCGGTCGCTTATGCAACCCTCTACAGACGTAAAAATCCTGCGGAGCAGATCGCCAGGCGGTTGCGTTTATTGTGAGAATAGAGCACGCGGGGATGGACAAGTCGAAAAAAACGCAATATAATGAATGAAATGCAGTAACTGTGAGGGTATGGAACAGTTACGAAATGTAATAGATTGATGTCGGGGTCAAAAGCCCCCGACCTTGATGCCTACGGATTGTTCCGTGCTGCGCACTCCCACAATCCTGCCCGATAGTCGCATATCGTGGGATTATCATCCCACTTTTATGCTCCTATCGGGGCGGGCCATGAGGTCTTTCACCCACCTATGAGCAAGCTCATGTGGGCTTAGACCTTGTGACCCTGGCATCATAGATCGCAGCGAGGAAAAAAGAATGGATCAGAAAATCAGCATAACAAAAGAACAGGTTCAGGAAGAAATGAAATGTTTCCGCAGGCTTTTTCCGATCGTGAGGCTCCTGGACGGGGAAAAACTGCTGCGAAGAAACGATGGCATGGAAGCAGAGCCGGTGGAGACCGATGCACCGGAAGGCTGCCATTGTTATGATCTGTGGAAACACTCGGCTCCCTGTAAGTATTGCATTGCACTGGAGGCAGTCAGAAGCAGAAAAGAAAAGTGCAAGCTGGAGATTATGGAGAACGACATCTATCAGGTGATCGCAAGATATCTGGAAATAGATGGAAAGCCTTACGTGATGGAGCTGGTGCACCGTCTGGATGAGGATGCGCTGACGGATCTGGAGGAAAAGCAATACCTGATTGATCAGCTGACAGGCTATAACGAGAAGCTCTATCGAGACGTGCTGACAGGTGTACTCAACCGCCGTTATTACGAAGAAAAAATCAAAAATATGCGGGGTCCTGTGGGCATTGCCATGATGGATCTGGATAATTTTAAATATTATAACGATTCCTACGGACACAATGTGGGGGATCTTGCACTCAATAGCGCTGTGAAAGTGATCTTATCCAATATCCGAAAAACAGATGTTCTGATCCGCTACGGCGGAGACGAATTTTTGCTGATACTGCCCGGAATCCGGAAGGACGCCTTTGACAAAAAGCTCAACCAGATCCAGAAACAGCTTCATCAGACCACGGTGGAGGGCTATCCGGGTATCTCCCTTTCTGTAAGCATTGGAGGAGTAACGACGGTAGAAGAAACTGTGGGGACTGCCTTGGAGCGTGCGGATCGGCTGATGTATCAGGCAAAGAAGCATAGAAATCAGGTTGTGACAGAAAGCAGTACGGAGGGAATCCGTCAGGAGGTCGGAGAAAGGCTGGAACGGGACCGCAGCAGAGAGCTTGTTCTCATTGTGGATGATGCCGAGATCAACCGGGAGATTCTCTTCGAAATGCTCAAGGATAGGTTTGACATTATAGAAGCATCCAGCGGCGAAGAGTGTCTGGAGCTGCTGCATCAATACGGGACAGAAATATCGATCGTTTTACTGGATTTCATCATGTCGGGAATAGACGGACTCGGTGTTTTGAATGTGATGAATAAAGAACATCTCATCGAAGATATTCCGGTCATCATGATTTCCAGCGAAGACTCGGCTCTGCATATCCGCCAGGCATACGAAATGGGCGTATCAGACTATATCAGCAGACCCTTTGATACAAACGTCGTCCGCCAACGGGTATATAATACCATCAAGTTGTATGCAAAGCAGCGCAAGCTGATCGATCTGGTTGCAGGCCAGATGCAGGAAAAAGAGAAAAACAACCAGATTATGGTCAATATCCTGAGTCATATCGTAGAATGCCGAAACGGAGAGAGCGGACAGCATGTCCGGAATATCGGAATACTGACGAAGCTTCTTTTGAAAAAGCTGATGCAGAAAACGAATCGATACCAGATGACATGGGGAGACTTAAACCGGATCGCTCTGGCGTCGGCACTTCATGATATCGGCAAAATCGGCATTGAGGAAGCAATCTTAAATAAGCCCGGAAAGCTGACGCAGGAAGAATACGAAGAAATGAAAAAGCATACCGTAATCGGGTGGTCAATGCTGAAAAATCTGAAACAGTATCAGGAGGAACCGCTGGTACGGATGGCAGAACAGATCTGTCGCTGGCATCACGAGCGCTACGACGGAAAAGGCTATCCGGACGGCTTAAAGGGGGACGAGATCCCGATTTCCGCACAGGTGGTTTCCCTTGCAGATGTATATGATGCACTGACCAACGAGCGTGTATACAAAAAGGCAATTCCACATGAAAAGGCCATCGAAATGATCGTCGCAGGAGAATGCGGACAGTTCAATCCGATGCTGATAGAATGTCTGCTGGAGATAAAGGAGGATATCCCGATTCAGCTGATGAATGCGGAGTACAGAAATAGCTGGACACCTCTGGATGTGTGTGGGGGGGGGTAATGCCCTCATGACGAGTTTGAAGACGGAAGGATAGAGGATAAGGGAAAAAGATAAGGGAAAAGGAGAAAAGAAGATGACAGTCAGAGAATGCTATGAAAAAATCGGATCTGATTTTGACAAAGTGCTGGAACGTATGGGCAGCGAAGCACTGGTAAAACGGTTTGCAATAAAATTCCTGGAGGATAAAAGCTTTGAGGAGCTGACCGAGTCCCTGAAAGAAAAGGACGGAGAGTGCGCATTCCGCGCCGCACACACCTTAAAGGGCGTCTGCGCCAATCTTGGGCTGGACAGATTATACGAAGCAGACAGCGAGCTGACCGAAAAGCTGCGCGGACGTCAGACCGAGGGCAGCGAGGAGTTGTATCAGAAAGTGGCAGAAGTGTACGAAACCACAGTAACCGTGCTGAAGGAGCTGGAAAATTTCTGAAAATCTTTACAGATAGTGAAGATTGATCTAAAATAATGGGGAGAAATCTAAAATAGCGGGGAACAGAAGAAGAAATATGCGTCTCAGGGGAAGAGATGCAGCAGAATCAGAGGATGCGAGGTAGTTGGGGAATGCATGTTAAGATTCTGTTAAGGAAAAGTGAGAACGATATCACAAAGGGGACATTCTTCTTCTGAAAAAATACAAAGGAAAGGGAAGACACAGATGAAAATTGCAATGATAGGACATAAAGATTTCCCTTCGCGCTCCGGAGGCGTAGAGGTGGTAGTTTATGAACTTTCCACCAGACTTGCAGCCAGAGGGCATGAGGTAACCGTGTACAACAGAGGCAGGCAAAAGGGGCATAATGCTTATCTGGAACAGGGCGTCAGGGTCAAGCGGGTTTTTACATTTAAAAAGCAGATTTTGAATGCCATGGTCTATTCTTTTCTGGCGACATTTGATACAATATTCCATGATTTTGATGTCATCCATTATCATGCGATCGGTCCCTCCGTTCCATTGTTTCTTGCAAAGCTGTTTGGCAAGCATACGGTATGCACGGTGCATGGCCTGAACTGGAGAAGTGATAAGTGGGGTGGTTTCGCTTCCTTCTATCTTCGTCTGGGAGAAAAAGTTGCCGCCCGTTTTGCAGATGAAGTGATTGTCCTTTCGGAAGAAGAAAAAGAGTACTTTATGAAAAAGTATAAGCGGGACTCTATTCTGATCCACAATGCGGTAGAACGGATCGCACCGGTTCCCTGTAATGTCATCCGGGAAAAATATGGCCTGGAAAAAGACAGCTATATTCTGTATGTCGGACGGATCTCTCCGGAAAAAGGACCGCAGGATTTGCTGGAGGCGTATCAGAAGCTCCGGCTGCAGGAACGATTGGTGTTGGCAGGTCCGATCCCGGAAACGGAATTTGGAAAAGAAATGATCCGCAAAATCGATGCAGACCCCAGGGTGATCCGTACCGGACTGGTGCAGGGACAAGAGCTCGCCGAGCTGTTTTCCAACTGCAGGTTGTTTGTCCTTCCGAGTCATACCGAGGGACTTTCCCTTGCCCTTCTGGAGGCAATGTCCTGCGGCGGAAGATGTCTGGTCAGCGATATTCCGGCAAATACGGTGATCACCGGACAATACGGGGCAGAGTTTGAGGCAGAGAATAGGGATTCGCTGGCGGCTGCTCTTTCGAAGGAATTGACAACTCCAAAGGACGAAGTACTGCTGAAGCAGGAAATGGAATATGTCAAAGAAAATTTTGATTATGATGCAGTGATCGAATGGCATGAAGATGTTTACAAATGTGCTCTGAACAGAAAAAATGAGAAGCGTTGGGAGCAAAATTGCTGATGAAGAAACAGGATGTGCAGATTTCAATAATTGTACCGATTTATAAGGTGGAAAAATATCTTGTCCGGTGTGTAGAGTCACTCATGGCGCAGGATTTTTCGTCGTTGGAAATTATTCTTGTAGAGGACGGCAGCCCTGACCGGTGCGGAGAAATTTGTGACAATTATGCAAAAAAAGATACACGGATTACCGCTTATCATAAACCAAACGGCGGCTTGTCGGATGCCCGCAACTACGGACTGGAGCGGGCCCATGGGGAATATGTCTTATTTGTAGACAGCGATGACTATCTGGAGCCCGGGGCCTGTGCCAGCTTATGGAAGGAAGCAAGGGCAGGCTTTGCAGATATCATCTTCTCCAAAATGGCACTGGAGAAACCCTCTGTTGGGATGGCACGGTTTGAAAAGGTGGCAGAGGATCGTTTTCAGTATCATCGTATCTATAGCGGCCCGGCATATCTGATGGGATGTCTGGAGGGTGGCGCCCTTCGGGTAGAAGTGATCCGGGCCATGTTTCGACGGGATTTTCTTGTCAGAAATGACCTGTATTTTGAGTACGGTATTTTACATGAAGATGAAGAATTTACACCGAGAGCATTGTTAAAAGCGGAACGGGTCGTGTTGACAGATTGTGTCTATTATCATTATGATAATTCCAGAGGGGATTCCATTATGAATTCGACAGCCCTGAACGAAAAAAAAATTACGGACAGGGTGAAGATCTACGATGCACTGAGAAAGCTTTATAAAACAGTAAAGCCCCGGAAGCTGCGCAGACTTCTGGAAGATGATTTGTCCTGGAAATATATCGATTGCTATTGTGCCAGTGAACCAAAGAGCAGAAAAAAGCTTGGTGTAAAGAGAACGGTTGTATTAAAATGTGCCTATAAAGCCAGACGCAGAGCAAAGGCTCTTGCCTTTGCACTTGCACCGAACCGTTATGCAAACCGGATGCGGGAACAGGCACTGATCCGTAAGGTACATCAGAGAAGAAGCAGCAGTACAGCTTTGCCCATAGAGAGAGAACCTGCAAAAAACAGAAAACATGCGGAAAAGAAAGCCGGAAAAAGCAGATTCAAAAAAGGAATGCAGTTTCTGGCGAAGTTTCTTTTTTTGATCCTGCTTGTAGCAGGCGGACTTGCCAAAAATATTTACGATAACCGGACGAATTATACGGCGGAATTTTATCAGGTCAGCTCCCGAAAGCTGACACACAGTATTCGGGTAGTTTTTCTGACAGATGTGCATTTGCGGGAATACGGAATGGATAACGGCGATCTTGTAGAGGATATAGAAAATCTTTCACCGGACCTGATTCTGCTTGGCGGAGACCTTGTAAATGATACTGTGGATTCTTATGACAATATGATCTCCCTCTGCAGCCAGCTGACAGAGATCGCACCGGTATGCGGTGTGCTGGGCAACCATGAGGATGTGAAGATTTATCATCAGGGAGATGAGGAACTGGTAAAACGCTTCGAAGATGCAGGCGTGAAAATCCTGCGGAACGAGGAAACGTCCTATTCCCTGTATGACAATACGGTCAGTGTGATCGGTATAGAAGGAAAACCGGAAGATTTTGCAAGCTATGGAGCGAAAGAGTGTATGGAGGCGCAGGAATCAGAGAACCAATATGATCTGCGCATCTGTATTGCACATGTGCCTACGTATTTCCCGGAGGAGCTGGAAAATTACAGCTTCGACCTTGGACTTGCAGGACATACCCACGGCGGAATTGTCCGTTTGCCGAAGCTGGGCGCTCTTTATTCTGCGGAAGAGGGACTGTTCCCGGAGTATGGAGGAGGTGTCTATACCCTTGACAACAAAGCAACGCTGATTGTCAGCCGTGGACTGGGAGATTCCGGCAAATGGCCGAGGATCAATAATGTTCCGGAGCTTTCGGTGATCGATATTAACTAAACCTTCCAATGCCGTAAGTAGGATAGTGCAATGAAAGAAATTAAAGGAAAAGTGAAAAGAGCAGTTCAGATACTGTGGGAAAACAAATATCGGATGGCATATTATATGCTGATTTTGTGCATTTTGTTTGGAAGCATTCATTATGTGGAAAGCGGCATTTGGTCCAGCGCGAATATTTCATTTAATTATTCAGAGGCATCTCTGGGCTTAAGCCCGAATAAAACCCGTTTTAACGCCTATGAAATCGTTTCAGAGGAGGTTATGCAGCGTGCCATCGAAAAAGTTGGTTTGCAGGGAAGCATTTCGGCATCTGAGCTTGCCGGCCATGTCTTCATTACTCCGGAAGGAACGGGGCATGTGGGCGGAAGTGACGATTACATCAGCACATCCTATAATATCAATCTCAATGCAGACGGACTGGCGCTGAAAAATCGGACAACCATCAGTCTGCTGAAAAGTATCTGTGAAGCATACCGTGAGTTTTTTCAGGAAAACTACTGCGACAATCAGGACATGTTAAAGGAAAAACTCGAAGTTACAACAGAGTGTGAGCCCTATCTGCGTCTGAATGAGCTGGAGCTTAGGGCAGAATGTATCATGCGGTATTTAAATGCGCGTCTGAGTGAAAACAAGAGCTATGTCGATACCGAAAATCCGGATTCGTCTACCAATAACTTCACGACGCTGAGCAAGCAGATCAATAATATTGTGGATTATGATATTCCGAATGTGAAGGCCTACGTGATCGAAGGAGGGATTGCAAAGGATGCTTCCCTGCTGATCAGCATTCTGGAGTACAAAAACAAAATCGACGATATTGCCGCACAGAAGGAAATGGCATATTATGATGCCAACAAAAACGGAATTTCCGTATATGAAAAGTCCATGACATCCGTTGTCATGATCCCGACGACAGATGAGATGGAAGAATATTACATGTCCCGGACAAAGACTGCAATGGACAATATGGCGCGTTCTGCGGACAGCTCGCTGCAGGCAGCGACGGATTATCAGTCGGAAATCGTGGATACCGGTTATGTAGTGGAGAAGATGCAGACGGTTACCGATGATGCAGGGCGTCTGAAGGAAGCACAGGATATGATCAACAAGCTGGAAAGCGGAATCAATGAGATTTCGGATCAGCTGTTTATATTGGATAAGGCATATATCAGATACAAGTCACAGAACTATGTCTCTTTTACTTATAATAATGCGTCCTTTGTTCAACGAATTAACGTAAAAAAGACAGGAATGAAAGCTGCAGCAGTTCTGGCGTTTATGGTGGGCTTGAATTCTCTGAGGAAAGTCAGGAAGAACAGAAAGGGCATAAAGAAAAGTGAAAAAGTTTGAGATTTTGCGATATCTGAAACGTTTCAGTATGCTGATTTTTTTGCTGACGATGGCAGGGGCGGCAATGATTTACCTGTATGCGCAGGGAAAGCAGCAATATACAGCATCTGTTGTTTTGAAGTACACAAATGACGGCGTAAAGGACGGCTATGCCCCGGACGGTTCTGAGCTGGATGTGAATGAAATCTATTCCTCTACCGTAATTGCACAGGCGATGGATTCCCTTGGAGCATCCGGAAGACTGACGACAGTACGATCGAACTGCAGCGTTACACCGATTATTTCAGAGGAACAGGAGAAGATTAACGATGCACTGATCGAAAAGGGAGAAGAAGTCACCTATTTTCCGGATACTTATAAGGTGAGTCTGGTGGTGGATGGAAAGCTGGGCGGCAGTTATGCACGCAATATGCTGGATGCGATCATGCAGAGCTACTGTACCTATTATACGGAAAAATATGTGGAGCAGAAGCTGTCCCTGAATCCGTCCAGGAATCTTCTGGATAACGGTTATGATTATTATGAATGTGTCCGTATCCTCGAAAACGATACCAACGATATGCATGATTTCCTGCTGGCAAAGCGGGAAAGCTACCCGAACTTCAGATCCTCCCAGACAGGCTATACGTACAAAGATCTCTGTGCGATTTATTCTGAACTGAAAAAATATGAGATCCCGAAGCTGTATGCATATGTTCTGGATGGACCGCAGATACGGGATGGTAAGATCCTGCAGGAATTTATTGCTAACAGTATTGCGGATTCCCAGAACAGTGAAGCGGTTGGAGCACAGCAGCGCAGCGAGATCGAAAGGCTGATTGCTTCTTATGTGGAAAAAAATGCCGGAATTCTGAAGAGCTATTTTACAGAGGGCGGAGATAATGTTTCGTCTAATTATATTCTGGGAACCATCGAGGATGCAGGAGCCGGTGAAAAGGCGATCACAACCTACGATAACCTGATCCTTGAGCTGGTCGGAATTGATAAGACCATCGCGGCAGACAAGATCGACCGTCAGTTTTTGGAAGAGACCCTGACGGCCTTTCAGAACGTGTCCTTTGGCGGAACAGAGGAAGAGCATGCAAAAATGGAGCAGATGATCAATGATTATGAGAACGAGCTCCAGGAATATTACGAAATCGTCAATACCAGCAGTAAGGAATTGAATCTGTATATCAGTGCGGATTATCTGAAAATGGTCAGCTCTGTCCGCGTAGCGCCTTCGATCAATATCAAGCTCTATATTATGCTCGCGCTGGTATTGTTTTTCGTGATCGGCTGCTGCGGAGCAGTCCTTTTGGGACGACTGTCGGATATCGTGGACTATCTGTTGTATGTCGACAAGAAGACAGGACTGCCGAACCGGGAAAAGTTAAATATTTATATTGGAGAAATGGCGGGAAAGGTTCTGCCGGAAGCTTTCACCTGCTTTACTTTGAATCTGGATAATCTGTCCGAACTGACAAAGCGGTTTGGATATACCGTAGGCGATGGCGTGTTAAAGGATTTCGCCGGACTGGTACAGCTGATGGGAGATACGGAAGGCATGAGAGGATATAATGGAGTTGGCCGCTTTGTTGTATTTTTTGAAGAGTGCAGCAGCAAAAAGGCAGCAGCCATGATCCGGATCCTGGACAATCAGGTAGAGGAATATAACAGCTTAAATCCGGAATATCCGATCCGCTATAGTGCCGCGTGGGCCACAACAGAAGAAACAGATACTTATGAAATCCGAGAGCTGCTGCGCCTTTCACAGAAAAAATGGAAGCAGATGGAGAAAGAAAAAAAGGATAAGACAGAGGAGGAAACGTGAAGGATAGACGTTTTCATTATGTTGATGCAGCCAGGGGTATTGCGGTGCTCCTGGTTATCTATGGTCATACCTTTCGGGAGAGCATGCGGGCAGCCTATGCGTGGTGCGATTTTTCCTATGTGCTGGTGTATCGGTTCCATGTCTCGCTGCTGTTTCTGCTCTCCGGTTTGGGGTACGCCCTGACGCTTGAAAAAAATAAAACCCTGACGGAGTGGCGTTATTTGGGAAAAAAAGCAAAAGCTCTTTTGTTGCCGTGGTTTTCCTATTCCGTCCTGATTTATGTGATGTTTGTCGCTGCGCAGCTTTTTGCACCGTGCAGGGCGCTTTTGGAAAATACTGCCTATCAGAAAATTTCCCCGGCAAAATACCTGGCTGCGATGCTGAAAAATGAAAATCCTTACAGCTTTCATCTTTGGTATCTGCAGGCCCTGTTTTTATTTACAGCAGTCACTTTTTTGAAGGATAAGTTTCTTTCAGAGAAGTATGCCAGAAGGGCAGCAATACTTCTGATTCTGGCACTGCCGGCATTTTATACGTTGTTTTGCAGGGATTGGGTATGGGTTTTCAAGGGATTTTTCCAGAAATATCTCTTTTTCCTGCTCGGGACGCTGCTTGTACGGGAAAAGGTGGAAAAGAAGGCTGGAATTCTGGCAGCAGTGGGAGCGTGCAGTTTCGCAGCGCTGGTGCTGGAAATTTGCTTTTTGCCGGTAGAGATTTATGACAATCCTTATATAGATCTAGGGATGTCCTATGTGGATAATGCGATTACGGTCGGCATCTGCCTGGGAATTTTGGCGGTATGTATTCTGTGGAACCGGTACCTGGGACACCTTGCGCAGTTTGGCAGAAATACGATGCGGTACTATCTGTATCATCAGCCGTTTTGCTGTGCCCTGCTGGGGATGCTTCTGTATGAGAAGCTGCATTTTTCTGCTGTGGCAACGATTGCAGCCTGTATGGTAAGTGCGATTGCACTGCCCTGGCTGTTCGGAAAGCTGATCAGGCTTTGTCGACTGGATGACATTTTCAAGAAAATCGGTCTTCCGGCGTAACAGACAGGAAAGAGGAAAGGAAAACGATGGTGCGATGAGCGGAGCGGAAACAACGACAAGCAGTGAAAAAAATAAACGGGTAATCCTGAATATTATAACGGCAATTGGATATCAGGTTGTCATTGCGGTGTTTGGTCTGGTACTTCCCAGACTGTATCTGGTTAATTTTGGCTCAGAGGTAAATGGACTCAACAGCACCATAAAAAATATTTTTGCATATCTGTCCCTTCTGGAGGCGGGGGTTGGACTCTCGGCACAGTATTCCCTGTATGGACCTGTAGCAAAGGGCGATACCGGGAGCATCAATGGGATTTTGTCTGCAACACGCAGGTTTTATCTGAAGACGAGCGTGGCATATACTGCGATTACAGTTGGATTTGCGCTGTTATATCCGCTGATTATAAAAACGGAGCTGGATTATTTTACGGTCTGCTGCATCATCCTGCTGTATGGTGTGCCTGGAATCGTACTGTTTTCACTGCGGGGAAAGTACAATGCATTTCTTGAGGTAGAGGGAAAGAAATATGTCGTGACATCCCTGGCGATGGTCACAATGGTCATTTCCAATCTGTTAAAGCTGATTTTTCTGATGATTTCTGATAATTTGCTTCTGATCCAGGCCACCTACTGTGTACCTTCGATCGTTCAGGTTGTTTTTATCATCTTTTATGTGCGGAAGCATTACCAGTGGGTTGACTGGAAGGCAGAGCCGGATCACAGTGCTCTGGCCCAGAAAAACTCTGTTCTGATCCATCAGATTTCTTCCTGCTTATTTTCCAATACGGATACGGTTATTATTTCCTTTCTGTGCGGAATGAATTATGCCAGCGTATATGCGGTATTTTCGCTGTTTTTTGCAAATTTCCAACAGCTGATTACGGCATTTTCCAATGGAGTGACGTTCCGCTTCGGACAGCTTTATCACAGTGACCGGAAACAGTTTGAGAGGGCCTTTGAATGGTATGAATCCCTGTATTATATGTTTGTGTTCTGGGTCTATACGGTGATCACGGCATTTTTGATGCCCATCATCCGTCTGTATACCAGCGGAATAGCGGATGCGTCGATCTATGACAGCAAGAAGATGCTGCTTTTGTTTGCGGCATGGTCGATCCTGTCCTGTGTGGAAATGCCGCTGATCCAGCTGCAATCCATCGCCGGAAAATTTGATGACACGAAAGGACAGGCTGTCCGGGAAATGGTCATCAATATCCTGGTCTCATTGATCTTGACCTGGCGGATCGGAATTGCAGGCTGTCTGATAGGAACCCTGGCTGCACTTACCTATCGGACCATAGCGCTTTCCCGGTACATGTTCGGTAATGTCCGTCCGGGAAATGCAAAACGGAGCATAAAAAAGGTCGCAGTCAATGCGGCAGTTGCAGCAGTCGTGTTATGGATACTCGGGCTGGACGGCTGCAGGGCGGTCAATTACTTTTATGTTGCGGGAATTGCAGTATTAAATTCCCTGTGGATTGCGGCACTCTATCTCCTGGTGAATGTTTTAACAAATTTAGAGGAATCTAAAGACCTGTGGAAAGAATGGAACAGGTGGCTGAAAATGCGATCCAAGAGGTGACAGACTGATAAGGAGTTTGCGGTTGCGTACTTTATCTGAAATTATCGTAAAAAAAGACTACACAGCGAAGCAAAAGCCACGCCCCTTTTTGGATCAGAACAATCCGGTTATCCAGAAAGGGCTGCGGCTCTGCTTTATTTTTCTGTTGACAGCCGCAGGTCTGGGAGAATGGAAAACGTTAAACACTATGCTTGGCGGTCTGCCGAAGGCGATCACAGCCGGTATCATTTGTATGACTATAGCATATGCGATCATTTTTCCGGATCTGAAACGCTTCAAACAGCTGAAAGGACCTACGCTGTTTTACATGTCCCTGATCACAGCTCTGCTTTTGTGGTCCATGGTGATCTGGATTTTGAATTTTATGAATCTCTCCTCCATGATTCGGGGCTGTTCCAAAGTGATCTTCCAGAGCATTGCAATTTTGACGGCTGTTTCCGGTGTGTACCTGTTTGGGTCAGAAGCAGTGGATCTGTTTGCAGTCTCCATGTGCCTGGCAAACGGTGCGATCATGGTATTGGAGATTCCATCCTTTGGTATTGCAGCGAGTATACAGTCCCTGATCACCTGTCTGGTGACCTTCGGCGAAGCAGAGGGCTACGCAAGAAATCTGGAGATCCATGATATTACCTTTGTTTTCGGACAGCTGGTGCTCTATTATGTGGTGTTTGCACCGAAAGATACACGCAGGGAAAGAAAAAAGCGCTGGCGGATGATCTTACTGTGTACCTTTTTCTTTCTGGTCGGAATGAAGCGGATCGCCATTCCGGCAGTCGTTCTTTTCGTTGTGTATTCGTTTTTTTTGAAAAATAAAAAGTTTTTAAAGCCCTTTCTGATCCTACAGGGTCTTTTGTGGGTTGCGTTCTTTTTCCTGTATATTTACGGGGTTCGGACGGGAGAAGTGTCAAAGATTATGAATATGGTCGGAATCGACATGATGGGGCGTGATTATTTGTGGCAGCTTGTCGGAGAGCATTATGATTTTTCCATCGGCTATATGGGACACGGTTTTGAATATGTGGATTCGATCGTTGCAGGCTGGTACAGCTCCGGCCTGATCAACCATCCCTATCCATTTCACAATGATATTTTGAAAGTATTTGTGGAAATGGGTTTCCTGGGCTTTGTATTGTGGTCCGGCATCCAGTATGTGATAGGTCCGATTTTCTGGACGAAGTATGCGGATAACAACACGGCGCTTTTGTATATGGCGGATCTTGGATATATGACGATCACTTATCTGACGGATAATACGGCATTTTATTTCTGGAGCACGATGGCGTTGCGGATTATTGTACTTTCTTATGCTGAAAAACGGCATCAGCCGCCCAAGAAGGAGATCTGGAAGCCCAAAAGCAGGGCGGAAATGCAGGAACAGATCCGAAGCATGATGCAGGAGGGATAAAGAGGAGGAGAAAACCAAATGAAGACACCAGGGATTTCCTTTGTGATTCCGGTTTACAATATGGAGCGTTATCTGCCCCGGGTCATCCAATGTCTGAAAGCGCAGACAATGCCCGGGTTCGAGGCGATTTTCGTCAATGACGGTTCCAGGGACAACAGCCTTGCGATCTGTAAGAGCGCTGCGTCAGAGGATACGCGGTTTCGGGTCATCGACCAGCCCAACAAAGGTGTGGCAAAGGCGCGGAATGCAGCGCTGGATGCAGCACGGGGCGAATATGTCTGTTTTCTGGATCCGGACGACTGGGTGGAGCCTGACATGGCTCAGGTGTTATATGAGGCTGCAAAAAAGGAAAACGCAGATATCGTGATGTTTGGAATTTACAATGATTATTACGATAAGAACGGCAACTGTGTGAAGACGTTGATCGATGGTCCTGCGCTTTGCGGTGTATATCGGGGAAAACCGTTTCAGGAGCATTTTGATGTGCTGGCATCCTACTATCTGGTTGCCACGAAAATGCTGCGCAGGGCGTGTATTGAGGCAGCCCATCTGAGATTTCCGGAGCGGACACTCGGGGAGGATGGTCTGTTTTATGTAGCGTTTATGCGGCAGAATCCGTCCTGCCTGGTAGCGATCCAAAAGCCGCTGTATCATTACACGTTTGCGCGCAGCGCGTCACTTTCCAACTCCTGGCATCCGGAGCGGTTGCAGGACAATTTTTATTTAAGCGATGCGGTCTGGAGCGTGGTAGAGGACTGGGGGCTGCAGGACAGCGAAATGCATCGGAAGAAAGCCTGTTACTGTACGGTGCGCGATTTGCAGCTCGGCATTAAAAATGTCTGCAGCGGTCCTTTGTCTGCCAAAGAGCGGACAGATTGGCTGCAAAAAACGGTGAAGCTGCCGCGGGTGGAAAACGCAATAAAAAATACTGCAGTAAAGAGCTTTCACAGCAGAAATGACCGGATCAAGCTGCTTTTATTAAAGCTGCATCAGTATAGGGCGGTGATCTGGCTTTCCAGTCAGAGACACCGTTGACAGGCAAACCGGAAAAAGGATGAGAGGAAACATGAGAAAAGTTGTAAGAGCGCTGTGTTATCTGAAGGAACTATGCCTGATGGCCTTTTTTAAGCTGTTCGGTGTAGTCTGCAGGTGCTGCAGTGCCAAATATCGGGAGCTGTGGCTGGTATGTGAGCGCGGAAACGATGCGCGGGATAACGGTTACTGGTTTTACCGGTATTTAAAAGAAAAGCATCCGGAAATCAATGCACGTTATGTGATTGAAGCAGACAGCGCTGACCGGGCGAAAATCGAGGCATTGGGAGGAATGGTTCCGAGAGGGAGCTTTTCTCATTATCTGGCGTATTATTGCGCGGATTTTCTGATCGGTACCCATGTACAGCCCTGTGCGCCGGATCTGATTTTATTTTATCATCTTGCAGGAAAAGGAATCCGGGCAAGGGGAAAACAGGTTTTTTTGCAGCATGGCATTATCAAGGATGAAATGGAATGGCTGCACCGTAAAAATATGTACGTGGATCTGTTTGTCTGCGGAGCGAAGCCGGAATATGAATACATCCGCGATACCTTCGGATATCCGGAACACGTGCCGCAGTATGTCGGGCTGGCGCGGTTTGATAATTTGATCCGGGCAGAGCGTAAAGAGAAGATGATTCTCGTTATGCCGACCTGGCGCGGCTCCCATTACCCGACAGGGGAGGCGTTTCGAAAAACAGCGTATTATGAGCACTTCCAGTCTTTATTATGCTGTAAGGAACTGGAGCAGCTTTTGGAACAGCAGGATTATCGGCTCGTTTTTTATCCCCATATTGAAATGCAGAAGGACAGCCGGAGATTTAAATCGGGCTCGGATCGGATCACAATCGTGTCGAAGGAGACCCATGATGTGCAGGAGCTTCTGATGGACTGTGCACTCCTGGTGACGGATTATTCCAGCGTCTTTTTTGATGTGGCGTTTTTGCGTAAGCCTGTTGTGTATTATCAGTTTGACGAAGAGGAGTTTCGTAAATATCATTATCAGAAGGGATATTTCGATTTCCGAAGGGACGGGTTTGGACCGGTATGTACGACACAGGAAGCGCTGCTGGAGGCCCTGACGGAGAGTTTTGAAAACGGCATGGAGATGCAGACAGAATACGCGCAGCGTACAGAGCGGTTTTTCCCGCTGCATGACGGAAATAACTGCCGGCGGACGTTTGAAGCGATTGCAAGGCTGAAGGAAAGGAATAAAAAACATGCTGCGGAATCAGAGAGCTTATCAGTTCATTTATGACTGGACGAAAAACCGCTGCGCCGCTGCAGTCGGCGCGTGGGGCGGAAGAATGGTCGGACGGGCTGCCGTCGGTCTGCTTGGATGCTTCAAAAAAGAACAGATGAGCGAGAATGCGCTTTTGCAGGCGGCAGAGGCGGCGAAAAAATGCTATCTCAGACCGGCAGCAGATACGGAGGGCTGGCAGGCACTGCAGCCCTTTGGGCAGACAGAAGTCCTTGTTTCCGTCATCGTTCCGGTGCATAACGGGGAGAAGGATTTAAGGCAGTGTCTGAACAGCATTCTGGCGCAGGAGTGCGGCAATACAGTGGAAATTATTGCAGTCAACGACAATTCTACAGACAGCAGTAGCGATATCCTGGAGGAATATGCAAACTGGGGAGAAGTCAGAATGGTTGAGCTGACAAAAGAAACCGGTGGAAGTGCAGCGAAGGCACGCAATGCCGGGATTTTGCAGGCAAAAGGAGAATATCTTCTGTTTGTGGACTGTGACGATGTACTGTTGCCGGGAGCGATTTCGGCGCTTTTGCAGAAAGCGCAGCAGACCGGTGCGGATATCGTGCAGGGCGGCTGGCAGTATCTGGATGGAGACGGGAAATTTGGGGCAGCACAGCGGTTTGCAGAACATATTTATGAAAAACGCACGGCATATGACTGTCTGGATTTGCCGGGGACTCCGTGGGCGAAGCTTTATCGTCGGAGCCTGTTTGAAGAGATCCGGTTTCCGGCAGGATATACCTGCTTTGAGGATGCGGTCATCCATTTTCTGATATTTCCGGCAGCGGAAAAGATCGCTTCCATTTCGCAGGTGGTCTATGCATGGCGAAGAAATGCAAACGGAATTACGTTTACCTCCCAGGGAACAAAAAAGGCGGTGCAGGCATACTGGATCGTGGAAGAGCTGTTGGAGCAGCACAGAAGGATCAAGCAGCCCTGCGACGAGCTGTTTTACAGAAATCTGGCGCTGCAGCTGTCGAATTACTGTTATGTGTGTGTGGCCGGGCTTACGGAAGAAGAAAAACAGGGCGTATTTGCCTGTTGCTGTCTGCTTTACCAAAAAAACGCGGGAGACTATGAAGCAAAACATGCGCCGTTTGCAGTCCGGACAGCGCACCGGGCGCTGATGACCTCGGAGTATGGACTGTGGAAGCTGCAGGGAAAGTGGTTTCCGTTGATTGCATAATAAGTAGGGACGGAAAGGACAGGAAAAGATTGAAAAATAAAATTTTTCAATCGCGAGATTTGTGTCTGCGCGCACTTGACACAAACTCGACATGCGCAAAAAAGAGTGCGCAGAAATGAGCGGAAAAGATGATCAGAATTTTGCAGTCTGTGAGCAATATGGATCGCGGCGGAATCGAAACGATGCTGATGAATTATTACCGGCATCTGGATCGGGATCAGTTTCAGTTTGACTTTCTGGTAAATAAAGAAAAACCGGGATTTTTTGATGATGAGGTGCGTTCTCTGGGCGGTCGTATTTTTATGGGACCGGGACTGAGCCCCTTAAAGTATCCGGAATATCTGCGCTATATGAAGACACTCCTTGACCGGGAAAAAGAAATTAAGGTGCTGCATGCCCATAACGAGGCGATGGAATTTTATGCGTTAAACGGAGCAAAAAAGGCGGGATTTCCGGTTCGAATTGCCCATGCGCATAATACGCATCTGCCGCATGGACTGAAACTGCCGGTCAAGTTGGTTTATAAGGCGATGATTCCGGGAGCAGCGACAGACTATTTTGCATGCGGGAGAGAAGCCGGAATCTATTATTTCGGTGAAAAACGATGGAACGAGAGCGGTGTGCTTATCCATAATGCCATCGATCTGGAGCGGTTTGGCTACCGCAGCGAGGTACGCACCAGACTTCGCCGGGAATATCATCTGGAGGATAAGCTGGTGGTCGGTTCTGTGGCGCGGTTTATGGTACAGAAAAATCATACCCGGATGCTGGAACAGTTTGCCTGTCTGAAAAAAATATATCAAAACAGCCATCTGCTGCTGGCAGGAGAAGGCGAGCTGCAGGCTGCCATGGAAGAAAAGGCAAAACGGCTTGGAATTTATGACAGCGTTTCGTTTCTCGGCGTGCAAAAGGATACCTCGATCTGGTATCAGGCGATGGATGTTTTCCTGATGCCGTCTCTATTTGAGGGACTGCCGGTTGTCGGAATTGAAGCGCAGGCATCCGGATTGCCGTGTGTGTTCTCGGATACGATCACGGATGAAATCGTCCTTTCAGACAGGGCGGTTCGGCTGAGCCTGGAGCAGCCGGACGAGGCCTGGGCAAAGGAACTGATCAGGCTGGGAACGGCTGACAGGGACAGAGCAGAGGGACGCAGCGTTGTACGCAGCGCGGGCTACGATATTGTGGAAGAAACAAAGCGTCTGCAGGAAATTTATGTGAGCCTGATTGAGAAGTAGAGTGGGCATTCTATTGTCATGAATAAGGGCGAGTGAAAAGCTTCACTCGCCTTTTTTGATGCATTGATAAATCTTTTCTGTGATTTCATCCACTTTCCTTTCCGCTTTTTTCCGAAAGACCAGACGGTAAAACCTCTGATACAGGCTATCCACCAGATATGCTGCACAGGTAATGCAGACAATGGAAGCTGCAAGATAGGCAAGAGAGGGCAGCAGGCTTCCGAAGCGGGGAAGTGAGATGGTTTTCCAGAGAAATTCGCGGATAAAATCGCTGTCATGCAGTAAATATACACCAAAGGAAAGGGGGGCGAGGGCAAGAATGATTTTTTTCGGGCGATCGCCCCGGATTTTTACATTTTGAAACAGGAGAAAGAAGCAGATGGATGCCAAATAAACAAACGGAGACTGATATCCGCCGAGTGTGTTGATCAGTCCCTCCAGCCCCAGACGTGTCTCAACTCCGGATCCGAAAATCCGTGTCAGGACAGAGAGCAGGGAAAAGACAACATAAAGGAGCAGACAGAGGGCTGAGGACATCCGCACCTGATAGATGGAAATGTATGCGGCGGTAAAATAAAGAACGAAAAACCATACATAACTATAGCCGTTTTCCACCCGTGCCGTGTCGGACCAGAAGCAGATCGTCTGCCATAGGCTGAATACGAGAAAGAGCATGAGCAGCATAAAACGAAACTGGGCTCTCGTGAGGGCAGCAAGAATCCTGTTTAACAGGGGAATGGAAAGATACAGTATGAAATAGCAGGAGCAAAACCAGTATACACAGGAGGTGACCGGAAAAACAGCACGCAGCAGATTGCCGGCAGATAGAGAGACAGAACCGGCAAACAGACCGATCACAAAGGTCAGCAGAGAATAAAACAAAACCTGTATTTCGATCCGAAACAGCCGGGATGCCTTTGTTCTGGACTGCCACATAAAATAGCCGGTCAGCATGATAAAGCAGTTTGTGGAAACCCGCCCGAGCATGAAGAAAAGCCAGTAGAGAAAATAGGAAAAGCTGCCGGGGGCAGCGGTTGCTCCCAGACCGCCGTGGCCGATCCCGTGCATGAGGACGATCATCATCATAGAAAGAATCCGCAGCAGTTCAAAGCCTGCGTGGCGGGAGGAAGAATCTGATTGCTGAGTCATCATAAAAACCTCCTTTTGGGGTTCATTGCATTACAGAAAAATCCCCGCCTGCTGCAGCGCTTTTTCCACAAGCCGGTCGGGGCGCAGCCACTCATCGTAGTAACTGCGGTTTAGCTGTCCCATCTGCAGGATCTGCTCCGGATGGGTAAGGAGGGTCTGGATTTGTCCGATACAGTCCTCTGCAGAATGATAAGTCAGATAGTTTTTACCCGCTTGAAACGGCCCCGGAACCTCATAACAAAGCGGCTCGGACACAATCGCCCTTCCTGCGGCGAGGTATTCTGCAATCTTCCATCCGGAAGACTGGTGCAGACCAGTGGAGGCAATGCAGATCTCGGAATGCTTCATGCGATGCAGATAGATCCGTTTCCAGGTGGAGTGTTCGGAAAGAATCAGGTCAGGACACTGCGTTTGCGCAAACGGGCTGTCCTGAATGCCTCCGATAAACTGCTCCGGAAATGCGGCGCGCAGCTTTCGTACGAGCAGCATCCGCATTTCGTTGATTTCGCCCCACTGGCGGACGAGCTCCGAATCCGTTTGGACAACCGGTTCTGCCGGATCCCAGAGGCGGGTGATAAAAAGAATCCGGGGGCGGGCAGAAACGTGCGTCATCCTTGCCTCATAGTCGGAGACGTAGCAGGTCACCCCTTTGATGCGTTTTTTCAAAAATCCGATTTTCGAAGTGGTACCAATCAGAGGGGAGCCGGGACAGAGCACCTGATAGTTGAAGCCCAGCGGATGAATTTTTTCTGAAAACGCTCCGAAAACCTCACTGTTTTTAAGGGATGAAAAAGACCGTTTAAAAACGATATCTGCGGAATGATACAGCGGGAAAACTGTTTCCGGACGGTTATACCAGTAGCCGTCCATCAGGTCAAACAGAATCCGGATCCCATTGACCTGGGCCTCCAGAAACGTTTCCTGATAAACAGGAGAGTCTTTGCGGCAGTCAAGGATGTCGAGGGTAAGCTTATTTTCCCGGGAAAGCATCTGGAAGCCGGTCAGGATCTGGCTGAGATGGTCTGCGCCAGACAGCAGACGGACAGTAACCTTCATAGATCAGATATCCTTTCATAGTGGATTGTTTTACATAAAGTAATACTTGTTTTATAGTTTTACTGTAATCGTTTTCCATAAGGGTGTCAATGATTTTCACTTTTTAACGCACTGCAGTATCCGGTTGTTCTTCTTAGGTATGCATGGTATAATTACGCCGATCGGTCAGGCATAAAACAATCATTTACAGGATAAAAAGGAAGAGGATATGCAGAAAAAATGGATCGCAGGAGGCTTGCTTGTGCTGGGGCTGTTGGGAGTGTGTGGCTGCAGCAGTCAGGCCTTCGTATCGGAGCAGCAGACGGAGACAGTACTTACGAAAGAAGAGACTGGCTGGGAATTTCAGGACGGTACGTATCAGATGGAGGTGGAGCTTTTGGGGGGAAGCGGCAGGGCATCTGTCACTTCTCCGGCAGAGGTGGAGATAAAAGATGGAAAAGCAGTGGCAACACTGGAATGGAGCAGCCCCAATTATGACTATATGGTGGTGAACGGGGAAAAATATCTTCCGGTCAATACAGAGGGAAATTCTGTGTTTCGAATTCCGGTGGAGGCATTTGACCGGGATATTACCGTCATCGCAGATACAGTAGCGATGAGCACACCCCATGAAATCGAATACACGCTGAACTTTCATGCCGGGGAAAACGGTCAGAATGCAGCAAAAGCAGACACAACCGGACAGGAAGATTCCGATGGTGCAGAAAAAGGGCAGCAGACAGCTGCAGTCGGAGGAAACCCTGCGAAGACAGCAGCCGCCCCTCTGACCTACGATCACAGCATGGAGCTTTCCTATGCGGAAAATTTTGCAGTGGATTATTACGAGGGCGGTTATAAGCTTCTGACCACACGGCTAAATGGAGACCGGATTTTGCTCGTTCCAAAACATCAGCAAGCTCCAAAAGACGCAGAAGCATTGGTCAGCCCCTCTGCAGAGGGAGAGCCCGGAAAGCTGATCGTGCTGCAGGAGCCTGTGAAAAACCTGTATCTGGTGGCCTCCAGCGTAATGGATATGTTTGCGCAGTTAGACAGCATGGACGCGATTTCCATGTGCGGCTTAAAGGAAGAGGACTGGTATATTCCGGCGGCAAAGCAGGCGATGAAGGAGGGCACTCTCCTTTATGCCGGAAAGTACAGTCAGCCGGATTATGAATTGCTCCTATCCCAAAACTGCAGCATGGCCATCGAAAATTCGATGATCTACCACACCCCGGAGGTGATGGAAAAGCTCGACGAATTCGGCATCCCAACGCTGGTGGAGTATTCCAGCTATGAGGAACATCCCCTCGGGCGCGTGGAATGGGTATGTTTTTTCGGCGCGCTGCTGAATCGGGAAGAGCAGGCGGATAAACTGTTTGAAGAACAGGAAAAGACGTTAAAACACGTAGAAGCAGAGAAAAATACCGGAAAAACCGTCGCTTTTTTCTATATCACCTCAAACGGACTGGTGCAGGTACGCCAGAGCACGGATTATATCCCCAAAATGATCGAGCTTGCCGGTGGAAAGTATGTCTTTGAAAATTTGGGAGATCCGGACTCCCGCCGTTCAACGGTCAATCTGCAGCTGGAGGATTTTTATGATGGGGCGCAGGATGCAGACTTTTTAGTATATAACACGACCATCGACAGGCAGGTACAGACCCTGGAGGATTTGTTGAAAAAGTGCAGTCTGTTAAAGGATTTTAAGGCAGTAAAAAATCATCAGGTCTGGTGTACGACAGAGGATATGTATCAGCAGTCCATGTCGGCCGGAAATCTGATCGAGGATTTTCACAGGATGCTGACGGGCGACGACAAAGAGACCAGGTATTTGTACCGGTTAAAGTAGTAAGGAAAGACAACAGAAGGGATAACACAGCATGGAAAAAAACTCCGCAGGCAGTGCAGTACGGAAAAAAAGAAGGATTCTGGCAGCGTTTTTGCTGCTGGCAGCAGCAATGGCGGCAGGCATATTGCTCAATATCTGTATCGGAAGCGTCTCGGTTTCCCTGTCCGAAATTCTAAAGATCCTGTCCGGTCAGCCAATGGGGGAAAAGCAGCAGACGATCATATTGCAGCTGCGCCTGCCCCGCACGATCCTTGCAGCAGTATTAGGAGGCGCACTGGCGCTGTCCGGTTACCTTTTGCAGACCTTTTTCCATAATCCCATCGCCGGACCCTTTGTACTTGGAATCTCCTCCGGGGCAAAGATGGTGGTGGCACTCGTCATGGTTTTTTTTCTGGGCAGAGGCAGGATGGTGAATTCGGCAGGGATGATCGCTGCGGCATTTGCAGGGGCGATGCTTTCCATGGGCTTTGTCCTGTTGATGTCGAGGCGGATCAGGCGGATGTCCATGCTGGTGGTCAGCGGCGTGATGATCGGATATATCTGCTCGGCGGTGACGGAGCTGGTCGTGACGTTTGCGCAGGATGCGGACATTGTAAATCTTCATAATTGGTCTCTGGGCAGCTTTTCCGGAACGACCTGGAGCAGCGTCAGGGCGGCCTGCATCTGTGTGACGGTCATTTTTGTGCTGGTGTTTCTGATGTCGAAACCACTGTCCGCCTACCAGCTTGGCGAATCGTATGCGTTAAATCTCGGTGTGAATGTGAGACTTTTACGAATTGGAATGGTCGTATTTTCAAGTATTCTGTCCGCGTGCGTTGTGGCCTTTGCCGGACCGATCTCCTTTGTCGGGATCGCAGTCCCGCAGCTGGTCAAAAAAATGCTGGGAACCGCAGAACCGATCTGGATGATCCCGGCCAGCTTTCTGGGGGGCAGCGTTTTTTGCCTGTTCTGTGATCTGCTGGCGCGGACGCTGTTTGCACCGACAGAGCTGAGTATCAGCACGGTGACGGCAGTGTTTGGTGCGCCGGTGGTTCTCTGGGTGATGGCTTACGGGAAAAAGGAGAGAGTGGACTGATGGCATATTATTTTCAGGCGAAACAGCTTTGTGTCGGATATCAGAACCAGCCGCTGATACAGAATATTGAGATCGAATTGAAAAAAGGGGAAATCCTGACGCTGATCGGTCCAAACGGTGCCGGAAAATCCACCATTTTAAAAAGCATTGCGCGTCAGCTGGAGCTTTTGGGAGGCAGTGTCCTTTTGGAGGATAAAAATTTGCAGAGCCTTTCGGGACGTGAGCTGGCAAAAAAGATGGCGGTTGTCTTTACAAAGCGGCCGCATACAGAACTGATGACCTGTGAGGATGTGGTGGCAACCGGGCGTTACCCCTATACCGGGCGGTTCGGAGTTTTGTCCGCAAAGGATCATGAAGCCGTGCAGGAAGCAATGGAAGCCGTGCATGTGCTGGAATTCAAGGACCGGGATTTTGCGAGGATCAGCGACGGACAGAGACAGCGTATCCTGCTTGCCCGGGCGATCTGCCAGCAGCCGGAAATCCTGCTGTTGGATGAGCCGACCTCTTATCTGGATATAAAATATAAGCTGGAATTTCTTTCCGTGCTGCAGGAGCTTCAGAAAAAAAAGGGACTGACAGTGATCCTGTCGCTGCATGAGCTGGAGCTTGCCGCACGGGTCTCTGACCGGATCCTGTGTGTGGATGGAGCCTTTGTGGAGCAGGTCGGAACGCCGGAGGAGGTTTTCCGGCCGGGACATCTTTCGAAACTGTTTCAGATCACCCAGGGGAGCTTTGAGGAAGAAAGCCAGGAAATGGAGCTGGCGGCAGTGAAGGGGACTCCGGAAATATTTGTGATCGCCGGGAATGGAAGCGGAAGAAATACGTTTCGGAGGCTGCAGCGGGAGGGGATTCCCTTTGCAGCAGGACTGCTTTGGGAAAACGACCTGGATTATCCGGCGGCAAAGGCACTTTCCTCCCGGCTTTTCTCCGCACCGGCCTTTGAACCGGTTTCGGAGGAGCTTTTGGAGCAGGCGATGCGCTGCATGGACGGCTGCCGGAAGGTGATCTGCTGTCGGGAGTCCTTCGGAACCCTGGAAGATGCCCAAAAGAGGCTGTTGGCATATGCCAAATCCAGGGGCTTGTCTGAACGGGATGCACAAAATTATGTTTAAAATATATGGATTTTTGTAGAAAATTCTGATAGAATTATATTGATAATATTGTGAATTCGCAGTCAAATGCCGGTAAACCGTGTATGTTGTGAATAAGGGATCTGACTGCAAAAAAAGGAGGACTTACGTATGGGATTGATAAAAGCGGCAATGGGCGCAGCTGGCAGTGTAATGGCGGATCAGTGGAAGGAGTATTTTTACTGTGAAGCCCTTCCGGTTGATGTCCTGGCGGTAAGAGGACGCAAGAAGGTATCCGGCAGATCAAGCAACAAGGGCAGTGATAATGTAATTTCCAACGGTTCCCTGATCGCAGTTGCAGACGGTCAGTGTATGTTGATCGTAGACCAGGGTAAGATCGTGGATGTGTGCGCAGAACCGGGTGAATATACATATGATATGTCCACAGAACCGTCTGTTTTTACAGGAAGCTTGGGCGCTGGTATCAGTGCGGTGTTCAAAAATATCGGCAAGCGTTTTACCTTCGGCGGCGAGACACCTAAAGAACAGAGAGTTTATTATTTCAATACAAAGGAAATTACCGGCAATAAATACGGGACTCCGTCTCCGGTTCCGTTCCGGGTGGTAGATGAACGGGCAGGCATCGATCTGGATATCGGTATCCGCTGCTTTGGAGCCTACAGCTACAGAATCACGAATCCGCTGCTGTTCTACACCAATGTCTGCGGTAATGTATCAGAGGATTATACCCGTGATAAGATTGATGATCAGTTAAAGTCAGAGCTGTTGACAGCACTGCAGCCCGCCTTTGCAAGGGTTGGGGAAACCGGTGTCCGTTATTCCGGTCTGACTGCCCATACAAAGGAGATCTCGAAAGCATTAAATGATGAGCTTTCTGCAGAATGGAAGGATGTCCGCGGTCTGGAGATCGTTTCCTTTGGCGTATCTTCCGTCAAGGCAAGTGAAGAAGACGAGCAGATGATCAAAGAGATGCAGCGTGAAGCTGCATATATGGATCCGACCCGTGCAGCCGGCGCCCTGTCCCGTGCCCAGGCTCAGGCGATGACAGCAGCCGCTTCCAATACGTCAGCCGGTCCTGCAATGGCATTTATGGGAATGGGCATGGCACAGCAGGCAGGCGGCATCAATGCGCAGAGCCTGTACGCTATGGGGCAGCAGCAACAGATGGCGGCACAGCAGGCAGCAGCGAATGCGGCAGCACAGCAGGCAGCGGCAGCACCGAAGATGGAAGCTCCTGCAGGGGGCTGGAAATGCAGCTGCGGCGCAGTAAACACCGGCAAATTCTGTGCAGAATGCGGTCAGCCCAAGCCTGTTGACGATACCTGGACCTGCAGCTGCGGTGCAGTCAACAAAGGCAGATTCTGTTCCGAATGCGGAAAGCCCAAACCGGCTGCAGTAAAACAGTATAAATGCAACAAGTGCGGCTGGGTTCCGGAGGATCCCACCAATCCGCCGAAATTCTGCCTGGAGTGCGGAGACCCCTTTGATGCAGGAGATGTACAGAACTGATCCAAAGAGATACAGGGATGATTACGATTCTGAGAGGGGATGAGCTGTTATGGCGGAACAAATTACCAATTATCAGTGTCCGGCCTGTACCGGACCGCTGCATTATTCGGAAAGCCTTGGCAAGCTGAAATGTGATTACTGCGGTACGGAGTACGAAGTCGCAGAAATCGAAGCGATGTATGCCGAGAAGGAAGAAAAATCTGTCGAAGCCCAGAAAAAGGCAGAAAAAGAGACGGAACAGAAAAAACAGCAGCAGGCAAAGGCGGCCGAAGAGGGCTGGGATACTTCGGATATCAGTGATAACTGGGGCAAGGATGCAGCAGGCATGAAAAGCTACAATTGTCCCTCCTGCGGCGCGGAGCTGATCTGCGATGAGACGACTGCTGCAACCTCCTGTCCCTACTGCGGGAATCCGACTGTTGTGCCCGGACAGTTTTCCGGTGTATTGAAGCCGGATTATGTGATCCCGTTTAAGGTCAGCAAAAAAGAAGCGATCGAAAAACTGAAAATGCACTATAAGGGAAGACCTTATTTGCCGAAATCCTTTAAGGACGACAACCATATCGAAGAGATCCAGGGCGTTTATGTTCCATTCTGGATGTTCGACGGCAAAGCCTCCGGAGAAGCATCCTATAAGGCTACGACATCGAAGGTATACGAAAAGGGTGACGAAGAGATTACGGAAACCCGTCATTATGAGGTATCCCGTGCCGGCTCCATCGGCTTTGAGAAAATTCCGGTGGATGCGTCATCCAAAATGCCGGATGATCATATGGATTCCATCGAGCCCTATGATTACAGCGGGTTAAAGGAGTTTTCCACAGCATATCTGCCGGGCTTTCTTGCAGACAAATATGATGTGAGTGTCAAGGACAGCCAGAAGCGTGCGGATACGCGCTGTGCCAGCACACTGGAGGATGCCCTTCGGGGAACGGTAACCGGATATGACTCCTGTACTCTTGAGCACAAGCAGATCGACTTAAAGCGGGGCAAGGTACATTATGCACTGCTTCCGGTCTGGATGCTGCATACGAAATGGAACGGACAGGATTTTTTGTTTGCGATGAACGGACAGACCGGCAAGATGGTCGGCGACCTTCCGACGAGCAAAGGAAAGTTCTGGGGATTGTTTGCAGCCATTGCAGCACCGATGACGGTTGTGTTGACGATCATTTTGATGCTGTCGTAAGGGGGAGAAAGAGATGAAGAAAAAACCGAACGGATTTGTTTCTGTGCTGCTGGCCCTTTGTCTTCTTCTGGCTCCGATGACAGTTTTTGCAGAGAGCAATGCACAGTTAAATTATGTAACGGATGATGCCGGGATCCTGACAGACAGTCAGTGGGAAGATCTGGAGCAGCGTGCACAGCAGGTCTCCGAAGAATATCAGTGCGGCGTCTATATGATAACGGTGGATGATTATACGGATTACAGCACGGAGAGCGTATATACCGCAGATTATACCATCTATCATGACTATGAGATGGGCATGGGAGAGGACCGGGACGGCATTATGATCCTGCTGAGCATGGAGGATCGGGATTATGCGATGTTTGTATACGGTCCGAAGGCTTCTGAGGTGTTCAACGCGTATGGTCAGGAACAGCTGGAAACCTATTTCCTGGATAATTTCCGGGATGACGACTGGTATGGAGGCTTTGGTGACTATATCGATGCCTGCAGCAATTACTTACAGCTTGCAGAGCAGGGAACACCTGTCAGTGCACCTGAGGGCTATGATTCCGGTGACTATGAGGATTATGAAGCGACTCCCGGAGAAAATTTCGGGGTGAGCTTTTTGATGGCACTTGGAATTTCCTGTGTGATTTCTATCATTATCTGTCTGCTGCTGCTGTTGAAGATGCACACGGTGCATCAGAAAACAGAAGCGAACGATTATGTCTCCGAAAAGCTAAAGCTGAGCCGGAAAGAGGATCGTTACACCCACACGACCCAGACAAGACGCAAAATTGAGAGAGAAAGCTCTTCCTCATCAAGTACCCACAGCGAAAGCGGCGGAGGAGGCTCGGGACGAAGCGGAAAGTTCTAAGCAGAGCAAATCAGAATGGAAAAAGCGACCGGCGGGAGAATTTCTTCCTGCTGGTCGCTTTGCGTTAATGCTCCTTCATCGGGTGCACTGTCCAAGAAACGCGCAGATCTCATCGATCAGCGCAGCGTTGTCATACTTGTGGTAGTTATCATAAAACGCATAGAAGCTTCCCTTGATGAGCATGGAGAGGCGAATGTTGAACTGCATATTGTCTGTATATTCCGGTTTCAGACGGTAAATATATTCCCGGATCGACGAATCCACGAGGTCCGGGAGAATATGCGCCTGGGAACCGGAGAACAGAAGCTGGATCAGATTGATCTGAGAAAAGAAGCCCGTTGTGATTTCCCTTGTGAACACATCGGGCTTTTCCAGTACATTTTCCGGTCTGGAAATACTGTTTAAAATATTGGTGAGCACCTCTTTCCCGATCTGCTCGGAAAGGTCGTAAATATCCTGATAATGGAGATAAAAGGTGGCTTTGCTGATCTCTGCGAGGGCGGCAAGTTCCCGGATCGTGATTTTTTCGATCGGCTTTTGGGCACGCAGTATCAGAAATGCATTCTTGATGGCGCGTTTGGTTTTGATTTCCCGTTGATCCAAAAGAATTCCTTCCTTTCTGGACAATTTGCCCGAAACGTCCAGTATTGTAACAAGGGGCAGGATTGTCGATTGTGCCGGTAACGCTCTGGCTGGTATGATAATATCATCAGTATACGGTGTAAATAGACACCCGTCAAGAAAATCAACGACGCGTTTTTGTAAATGGCGCGAGTGAGCTGTAACTGCAGATCAGAAAAGCAGGCTGCAAAAAATGACCTTTGCGGACGGAGAGAGAAGAAAGGAAGAAGAACATGGATTTTTACGGATTTTATACCGGACAGGAATTTGAAGCTTATAAATATCTGGGTGCCCATTACACGAAGGAACGCACGACGTTTCGGACGTTTGCCCCCTCTGCAGCGGGCGTGGAGCTTGTATTAAACGGACAGGGACACGGAATGCAGCGGGTGCATGACGGCAACTTTTATGAAATTACACTGGACCAGGTAAAAGAAGGGGACCTGTATGAATTCCGTATCTGGCACAGGGATGGTTCCTGCCAGGAGCACTGTGATCCCTACGGGTTTGGAATGGAGCTTCGCCCGGCACATAAATCAGTGGTACGGGATCTTAACCGCTATGCATTTACCGATGAAAAATGGTTAAAGGATCGGGAGGATATCAGCACGAAGCCCCTCAATATTTATGAGGTACATGCTGGCTCCTTTAAAAAGCCGGGTACAGGACAGACCGACTGGTATACCTATGAGGAGCTGGGAGAGGTTCTGATCCCGTATCTGAAGGAAAGCGGCTATAACTGTGTGGAATTTCTTCCGCTGAGCGAGCATCCCTGCGATGAAAGCTGGGGATATCAGAATACGGGATTTTTTGCTCCGACTGCCCGGTATGGTACGGCAGAGGGATTACAGAAGCTGGTGGATCAGATGCATCAGAATGGAATTTATGTGCTGCTGGATTTTGTACCGGTACACTTTGCCACAGACGATTACGGTTTGAAACGTTACGATGGCGGAGAGCTGTACGAATATCCGAGCAGGGATGTTGGAGTGAGTGAATGGGGAAGCTGTAATTTTATGCATTCCCGTGGAGAGGTGCGCTGCTTTTTACAGTCTGCGGCGTATTACTGGATGAAGGAGTTTCATTTTGACGGTATCCGGATGGATGCCATCAGCCGGATCATTTACTGGCAGGGGGATGAACGGCGCGGCGTAAACGGTAATGCAGTTGACTTTATCCGTTTTATGAATAAAGGGTTGAAAGAGCGCGTTCCGAACTGTATCCTGGCGGCGGAGGATTCTACGAATTTCCCCGGCGTAACGGCGCCCACTGATCAGGGCGGACTTGGATTCGATTTAAAATGGAACATGGGCTGGATGCACGACACGCTGGAATATTTTCAGCTCGATCCGTCGGCGCGCACGGATGCGTACCACAAGCTGACCTTTTCAATGATGTATGCGTATAACGAGCATTATCTGCTGCCGCTTTCCCACGATGAGGTAGTGCATGGAAAGGCGACGATTCTGCAGAAGATGAACGGCGATTACGAACGGAAATTCCCACAGGCACGCGCCATGTACGCCTATATGATGCTGCATCCGGGTAAAAAGCTGAATTTCATGGGCAATGAAATCGGGCAGTTCCGGGAATGGGATGAAAAGCGGGAGCAGGACTGGAACCTGCTGGATTTCCCGATTCACGAAGCGTTCTATCATTATATGAAGGAACTGAATCACCTTTATCTCGATCATCCGGCGCTCTGGGAAAAGGACTTTAACCGCGACGGTTTTACCTGGCTGGACTGCCATCAGGAGGGGCGCGTGATCTACGCGATGCAGAGAATGGCGGGCGACCAGACCGTGATCGGCGTATTCAATTTTTCCGCTCAGCCGCAAAACGGCTATGCCGTACCGCTGCAGAAAGACGGCAGCTATCGCGAGTTGCTTAACAGCGATTGGGAGTGCTTTGGCGGCAGCAAAAAACGGGAAGAGCCGGTATATGAGAACGGCTGTGTATTAGACCTCTCACCCTTTAGCGCAGTGCTGTTAGTTAACGGTTGAAAAACCTGTCTTGCAATGCTATACTAACATTATCTTTTTGTACCTGCAGGCGATCACGCTGCATTCATAACAAAGCACAGGCATTTTCAATGCACTGCAACGAAGGAGAATACACGAAATGGAACAGTATAAACAGGAATTTATCGAATTTATGGTGGACAGCAATGTCTTAAAGTTTGGCGATTTTACGTTGAAGAGCGGACGTAAGTCCCCGTTTTTCATGAATGCGGGCGCTTATGTGACCGGCACACAGCTGCGCAGACTGGGCGAATATTATGCAAAGGCGATTCATGACAACTACGGACTGGATTTTGACGTGCTGTTCGGACCCGCATACAAAGGCATTCCGCTGACCGTTGCGACGACGATGGCCATCAGCGAGCTTTACGGCAAGGATATCCGTTACTGTTCCAATCGTAAGGAAGTAAAGGATCATGGCGATACCGGTATTTTACTGGGCAGCAAGTTAAAGGACGGCGACCGCGTTGTTATTATCGAGGATGTAACGACCTCCGGCAAGTCCATCGAAGAAACCTTCCCGATCTTAAAAGCACAGGCAGATGTGGAGATCGTCGGACTGATGGTTTCCTTAAACCGCATGGAGCGCGGACTTTCTTCTGAGAAGAGCGCGCTGGAAGAGATCAAAGAGAAGTATGGTTTTGACGCCAATGCCATCGTCAGCATGACAGAAGTGACAGAATATCTGTATAACAAGCCCTACAAGGGACAGGTTTATATTGATGATACCTTAAAGACTGCGATCGACGCTTATTACGCGCAGTACGGTGCAAAATAAGGAGGTTCAACCAATATGGAAGAAAAGACCTATAAGCTTTTGGGCGGCAGCGGCGCTTTGAACATCGCGGTCGGTGCGGTTGTGCTGGTTTCCGGGATTGCAAGCGGCGTGCTGCTGATCGTAAACGGCGCAAGACAGCTGGCGCACCGGGGCAAACTGATTTTCTGAGAATGCAGGAAATGGAATTTTTACGCAGTTCCCGGTTACAGATAGGGAACTGCGTAAGCGAAGCTTTTCGGAAAGGAGACCGGCGTGCGCAGGCATTACATTTTTACCGATAAGAGGGAATCCAAAAAGGGGATATTGTCAGCAGTGCTGGGGGCAATGTCCCTGATTTCTGTTTTCCTGACCGTCTATTTTACCTGGCAGAATCATGGGACGGCATATGTGCGCTACGGCGTGGTGACACTGCTGTGCCTGATTTTTTCTGCGGCAGGTCTGGTAATTGGAATTATGGCGAAGCTGGAAGAGGATAAATTTTATCTGTTCGCCTGGATTGGCATTGTGTTGAACGCCCTGACCCTGTTGGGGATCGGGGGGATTGTGGCAGTAGGAGTGTATGGATTATGACAGTAATGGAAGAACGGTTTGAGCTTGCCTCACAGCGTATTTTGGAAATCGAAAAAGAAAAACGGATGCCGGAGCAGTTTCAACGCTATTTTGCAGAAAACGCGGACTACCTGGGCGTCCTGCTTGAAGAATACAAATGGATAGCGTCCGGGGCGATGCGGGAAGCCTCTCTGCAAGAGCTGGAACGGCACAACGAAAGCTGCTTCATCGACCTGATGGGACGCAATTATGAGACAAGCTATGCAAACCCCGACTGGGCATATGCACAGCTTGGAGAAACCTTTGGACAGCTGCTTTCTGCAGTTGCGGCGGAGCTGCGCAGCCTGCCTGCGTTTATTTATGAACAGGATCTGGAAGGCATCACGATCCGCCTGGAGCTGTTTGTCGAAATTTACTGTGCGTTTGCAGAAAGCTTCGAGGAGACAAAAGAAGCACCGGAATATTCCCGGATCCGGGATATTTTCTACTGGTTTGCAAGCGACTATGCGGAGCTGACTGCAGAGCATGCGATCCGCCATACCGTGGACTGGGGACAGAGATTTGCGCTGGACATCATCGAAAACGCAGACCTGTCTGATATCCGTTACCTGTTCCGGTTCGGGGAATATATCGCGGATGATCAGTGGAAGCTGGCAGAGCATTTGAATGGTCTGCCGGAAGAAAAAATTCAGAAAATCGCAGACACCTACACGGAGGGCTTTCGCAAGGGCTTTGAGCTGGCAAAGAAGCCTCTGGACAAAAAGAAATCCGTCCAGATCCGTTATCCTCTGGGCTTTGAGCGTGTTGTAAAAGCTGCAATTGAAAACTTCAGAAAAATGGGCTTAGAGCCTGTCATCGCCCGCACACCTGCGAGCTTTGCAGAGGGACGCAGAGTGTTCCGGCTCGGATTTTTCGGCGGTGCAGTAAACCGGCAGTTCGATTATGACCATGAAAACGACAAGGCACTGTATCTGGACAAAAAATATATCCACAGGATGCTGGAATGCCGCAAAAATGCGTGGGAAGAGTACAAAGATATGGCGGTTGTCCATGCAGGTCCCGCTGTCATCGAAGCATTCGGCGAAGAGCCCTTCGAGCCTGCGAGCAAGGAGCATCTGCTCACCTTATCGGCCGAACAGCAGAAGCTGTATGTTGAATATCAGAGCCAGGCGGGTGCGATGACGAACGAATATATCGACCCGGAGGAAAGAAGCTTTACCTGTATCGCGTTCCCGGTTCCGGGCATCGGCGAGCATTTCCCGGAGATTTTCGACGAAGTGTTAAAGATCAATACGTTGGATTACAAGACCTACGAGACGATTCAGCAGCACCTGATCGATGCGCTGGATAAGGCAGCGTGGGTGGAGATCAAGGGGCGCGGCGACAACCACACCGATATGAAGGTCATGCTCCATACGCTCAACAACCCTGCGCAGGAAACGAATTTCGAAAACTGCGTGGCGGACGTCAACATTCCGGTTGGGGAAGTGTTCACCTCTCCGAAGCTGACCGGAACAGAAGGCGTTTTACATGTACCGCAGACGTTTTTGCGCGGTATGCAATATAACGATCTGGAGCTGCAGTTTAGGGATGGCATGATTACCAAATACACTTGCCGTAACTTCGAAAAGAAAGCGGAAAACGAAAAGCTGCTGCAGGATGGTGTGCTGTATCATCATGATACGCTGCCGATCGGCGAATTTGCTATTGGTACGAACACGACTGCTTATATGGTGGCGCGCCGTTATGAAATCAATGACAAGCTTCCGGTGTTGATTGCAGAAAAGACCGGTCCCCACTTCGCAGTGGGTGATACCTGCTACAGCTATGAAGAAGACCGCATGACCTATAATCCGGATGGCAAGGCGATCATCGCACGGGACAACGAGGTGTCCGCGCTTCGTCATACCGATCCGGAAAAGGCATATTTTAACTGCCACACAGATATTACGATCCCGTACGCAGAGCTGGCAGAGGTAACAGCAGTATGTGCAGACGGCACCAGGATTGGCCTGATCAAGGACGGATTTTTCGTACTGGACGGCACGGAAGAATTAAATTTGCCGCTGTATCAGGGATAAACATCTTACAGTTCACCCGCGCTATTCGCGGGAAGGTGCGTTACAGTTCACCCGCGCCATTCGCAAAATCGCATCTTCGATGCTTTCCGCTGCGTTGCAGCTCCTTTTTGCTCATAGAGTGGCGCTCCCTTCGCAGCTTCCCGTGCACAGATTCTCATGCGAGCATGGAATCTGTGCACAGAAAGCTGCGAGTGAACTGTAATATAAAAATAGGTTGCATCTGCCAAAAAAGTTTAGTACACTGTAGATTGATAAGTTGCGACATATTTTGACAGGAGGATAAAAGCACATGGCACAGGTCAGTATTGTAATGGGCAGTGATTCCGATATGCCTGTAATGGCAAAAGCAGCTGAGATTTTGGACAAATTCGGTATTTCCTATGAAATGCGGATTATTTCCGCACATCGGATGCCCGATACTTTTTTTGAATATGCACAGACCGCGGAGGAGCGGGGCGTAAAGGTGATTATCGCCGGCGCCGGTATGGCAGCTCATCTGCCGGGTATGTGTGCTGCATTGTTTCCGATGCCGGTGATCGGTATCCCGATGCACACGACGTCTCTGGGAGGCAGGGATTCCCTGTATTCCATCGTTCAGATGCCCTCCGGTATCCCGGTGGCGACCGTTGCGATCAACGGCGGTGCAAACGCAGGTATTCTGGCGGCGAAGATTTTAGCGGTTTCCGATCCGGAGCTTCTTGCAAAGCTCAAGGCTTATAGCGCAGAGATGAAAGACGGCGTACTGAAAAAGGATGCAAAGCTGCAGGAATGCGGCTATCACAACTACACAAAATAAACAGGTGCACAGGCACGGTATGGAGGATCAGATGGATTACAAGAGTTCTGGAGTGGATATTGAAGCCGGATACAAATCGGTGGAACTGATGAAACAGTATGTAAAGACGACAATGCGCCCGGAAGTACTTGGCGGACTGGGCGGTTTTTCCGGCGCATTTTCCCTGGAAAAGATCAAGGATATGGAAAAGCCTACCCTGGTATCCGGTACAGATGGTGTCGGAACCAAGATCAAGCTCGCCTTTCTTATGGACAAGCATGATACCATCGGTATTGACTGCGTTGCCATGTGCGTAAACGATATTGCGTGCGCAGGCGGCGAACCGCTCTTTTTCCTGGACTATATCGCATGCGGCAAAAATATTCCCGAGAAGATCGCAGAGATCGTAAAAGGTGTATCCGCAGGCTGTGTACAGTCGGAAGCTGCCCTGATCGGCGGCGAGACAGCAGAGCATCCCGGACTGATGCCGGAGGATGAGTACGATCTGGCTGGTTTTGCAGTCGGCGTAGTGGATGAAAAAGACCTGATTACCGGCGAAAACTTAAAGCCCGGTGACGTGCTGATCGGCATGGCAAGCTCCGGCGTGCATTCCAACGGCTTCTCTCTGGTTCGTAAGGTATTCGACATGACCGTTGAAAGCTTAAATACCTATTATGATGAGCTGGGCGCAACCCTGGGCGAGACCCTGCTGGCTCCGACACGCATCTATGTTAAGGCGTTAAAGGCAGTCAAAGAAGCCGGCGTAACCGTAAAGGCATGCAGCCATATCACCGGCGGCGGCTTTTATGAAAACGTGCCCCGTATGTTAAAAGAGGGTACCCATGCGGTGATCAACAAAAACAGCTATCCCATTCCTCCGATTTTTACCCTGATGGCGAAAAAGGGCAATATCGAAGAGCATATGATGTATAACACCTATAACATGGGCCTGGGTATGATCGTCGCAGTAGATCCCGCTGATGTGGATAAGACCATGGAGGCAATGAAAGCTGCAGGCGATACCCCTTATGTGGTAGGCACCATCGAAGCAGGCGAAAAGGGAGTGACCTTATGTTAAGGCTTCTGGTCTGTGTCTCAGGCGGAGGCACGAACCTGCAGGCGATTTTCGATGCGATTGACGCGGGAAAAATCCGCAATGCCGAAATCGCAGCGGTGATCAGCAACAACCCGGGCGCATATGCGCTGGAACGTGCGCGGCAGCATAATGTGGAAGCAATCTGTCTTTCTCCGAAATCTTTCGAGAGCAGAGAGGCATTCAATCATGCCCTGACCGAAAAGGTAAAGGAAATTGCGCCGGATCTGATCGTGCTGGCAGGATTTTTAGTCGCTGTTCCGGCAGAGATGATCGAAGCGTTCCCAAACCAGATTATCAATATCCATCCGTCGCTGATCCCTGCGTTTTGCGGCGTTGGCTTTTACGGTCTGCATGTCCATGAGGGTGTGCTTGCGCGCGGTGCAAAAGTGACCGGCGCGACGGTGCATTTTGTGGACAACGGAATGGATACCGGTCCGATTATCTTACAGAAGGCGGTTGAAGTGCAGCAGGGCGATACACCCAAGAGTCTGCAGCAGCGGGTCATGGAGGAAGCAGAATGGAAAATTTTGCCCCAGGCCATCGACCTGATTGCCCAGGGCAGAGTAACCGTTGTGGATGGAAAGACGATTATCGCATCGTGATGCAAAATTGCATCGCATAACAGCGAAAGCGCCTGAAAATATGGAGGTTCATATGAAAATTCTGATTGTGGGAAGCGGCGGCAGAGAGCATGCGATCGCTGCAAGCGTGGCAAAGAGCCCGAAAGCAGAGAAGATTTACTGTGCGCCCGGCAATGCCGGAATTGCGCAGCTGGCAGAGTGCGTTCCGATCGGCGCGATGGAATTTGACCGTCTGACCGAGTTCGCAAAGGAAAAAGAGATCGACCTCGTTATCGTCGGCATGGATGATCCGCTTGTCGGGGGCCTGGTAGACCAGCTGGAGGCAGCCGGGATCCGTGCATTCGGTCCTCGCAAAAATGCGGCGATTCTGGAAGGCAGCAAGGCATTTTCCAAGGAACTGATGAAAAAATACAACATTCCGACGGCTGCCTATGAAGTGTTCGACAAGGCAGAGGATGCGCTGGAATATCTGCATACCAAAGCGAAATTCCCGATCGTTTTAAAGGCGGATGGCCTTGCACTTGGAAAAGGTGTTTTAATCTGCAGCACGTTGGAAGAAGCGGAAGACGGCGTATGCACGATTATGACAGATAAGAAATTCGGCACAGCCGGCAACAAGATGGTCATCGAAGAGTTCATGACCGGACGCGAGGTTTCCGTGCTGTCCTTTACAGATGGCAAGACCATCCAGATCATGTCTTCCGCCCAGGATCACAAGCGCGCAAAGGACGGCGATCAGGGCTTGAACACCGGCGGCATGGGCAATTTTTCTCCGTCTCCGTTCTATACAAAAGAGGTTGATGCATTCTGTAAAAAATATATCTATCAGGCGACCGTTGATGCGATGGCTGCGGAAGGACGCACCTTTCAGGGTGTAATTTTCTTCGGCCTGATGCTGACACCTGACGGCCCGAAAGTGCTGGAATATAATGTCCGCTTCGGTGATCCGGAAGCGCAGGTTGTGCTGCCGCGTATGAAAAACGACATTCTGGACGTTTGCGAGGCATGTATCGACGGTACGCTCGATCAGCTTAAGTTGGAATTTGAAGACAATGCGACAGTTTGTGTTGTGCTGGCATCGGACGGTTATCCGTTAAAATACGACAAGGGACTCCCGATTTCCGGCCTGGAAGCCTTTGACGGAAAAGACGATGTGTTCTGTTTCCATGCAGGAACCAGGTTTGCAGAAGACGGAAAGACGATCCTGACCAACGGTGGACGTGTGCTGGGTATCACGGCGAAGGCACCTACCTTAAAGGAAGCGCGCGCAAAAGCGTATGCAGCGACCGAATGGGTCAATTTTGCCAACAAATATATGAGACACGATATCGGTAAAGCGATCGACGAAGCATAATATACCGATAGAGCACTGGCGACAGGCGAAATCGGAAGCCTGGCTGAGGAGTTTGGAAAAGAGAAAAGAACCGCAGAGACCTTTGCGGATCGGAATCAGAAAGGTACGTAAATTAGAATGATGAAATGGACGACCAAGTTCAGCACTGTGCTGGGATGTGCACTTGCTGCGGTATTTTTATTTACATCCACAATGGAAGTCGGCGCTGTGCCGCTGACCTCTTCCCCGAGCGGAACGACAACGACCACAACAACCGGCACCAATGCTGCAGAGGACGGAAACGCTGATGCAGCCGCAGAGGATAACGCCGCAGAGGATAACGCAGCAGGGACAGCTGCTGCAGGAACCGTTACCAGCGCAACCGTAACCTCTTCCAGCGTTAATATCAGAAGCGAAGCTTCCACCAGCGCAAGCCTTGCAGGTAAGGCAACCAGCGGACAGGAGCTGACCGTTACCGGCGAGACACAGGACAGCGACGGCAAGACCTGGTATGCAGTAACATTTGATAATGTAAGCGGATATATCCGTTCCGATCTGGTAGAGGCACATGTGTCGGAGGTGACAGCAGAGCCGGCTGTTGACGAAACTCAGGAGACGGAGGAACCGGAGGAGCCGATCGTAGACAACTCCGCAGATTATTCCGTTGCCTTTGAGGATGACGGAAGCGGCAGCAGTGCATGGTATCTGCATGATAATACTATGGGAACCAGATATCAGGTCAGTGACCTGCTGAATGCAGAGGAGACTAACAAGAACAATCAGGCAACCATTGACCAGACCGCAAAGAGCATGCGCTTTGTCGTTATTCTGATGGCGTTTGTAATCGTAGTTCTGATTATCGTTGTAACAATCCTGATCATCAAAGTCAGAAGCACGTATGAAGACTATGACGATTATGATGATGACGAAGAGGACGACGAAGATGACGAAGACGACGATGAGGATGAGGACGAGGAAGAAGAACGTCCGCGCCGCTTCGGCCGCAAAAAGCCTGCCCGTTATGTAGAAGAGGATGACGATGACGACGAGGACGATGACGAGGATGAGGACGAGGAAGAAGAGCGTCCGCGCCGCCGTTCGGCAAAGAAGGCTCCGGTAAAGAAGCCTGTCCGTCGCCCCAGAGTCGACGAATATGAAGACGAGGATGACGAGGATGAGGACGAAGAAGAGGAAGAAGAACGTCCGCGCCGCAAAAAGGGCAAATCCAAAGACTGGCAGTCCAGGAATTTCCTGGATGATGACGATCTTGAGTTTGAATTCCTTGACCTGAAATAAATCTTCAAAAAAACAAGCATTCAGAAAACGATAGAAGCACGTTCTGCGAACATTCTATTGCCGTGAATCCATAAAAAACATCCGGCTTTTGCTGCAAACTGCCCGCTGTCTGGCGGGAGCACAGGAAACAGCAGTGCCGGGTGTTTTGTTTTATTCATGGCAATAGCATGCTCGCAGCGCGTGCATGCTATTGTTGACTATTTTCAGGATTCTTGTTATAGTGTTTCTAGAACACTTTAAAGAGAAAATGGATGGGAGATCAGCATGATTCTGGAAGTCGATTTTAACAGCGAAGAAGCGTTATATATACAGCTGCGCAATCAGATCATTGTCGGGATTGCGACAAACAGGCTCAAGGAGGGAGAGTCCCTCCCGAGCGTGCGGCAGCTTGCAGAATCCATTGGGATTAACATGCATACAGTGAATAAGGCATATACCGTGCTCAAGCAGGAGGGCTTCGTCAAGGTGGACAGACGCCGCGGCGCAGTGATTGCGATTGATGCGGATCGAATCAGTGATCTGGAGCAGATGCGGGAGTCGCTGCGGGTCATTCTGGCACGGGCAAGTTGTCGGAATATTTCCCGCGAGGAAGTACATGCTTTGATAGATGAGATTTATGAAGAGTATGGAGGACTATAACAGATGCAGTCACAGTTTACGGATAAGGCAAAAACTGCCCTGCTTTTGGCGGGGCGGGCGGCAAAAAGCCTGCATCAGAATTATGTTGGAACAGAGCATATCCTGCTGGGCCTGATCAAAGAAGGAACCGGCGTGGCATCAAGAGTTCTGACGGAAAACGGGGCAAAAGAAGAGGCGATCCGGGAAATGATTCAGGATCTGCTGGCTCCGGAGACGCCCAATCCGGTCATAGAGCGGGACGGTTATTCCCCCCGGGCAGAGGAAGTTCTGGAGGAAAGCCACAGACAGGCGGAAAAGGCAGGCAGCGTGCTGACCGGAACGGAGCACATTTTGTTAGCGCTTTTAGGAGATGGGGATAATGTTGCAGTGCGGGTGCTGCAGACGCTGTCGCTGCCGCTGCAGAAAATCATGCGGGATACGCTCCTGGCAGCAGGACTGGACCCTACGGCGTACCGCGAAGAGCTGGGACGCAGGCAAAAAAAGAGCCAGACCGGGACGCTGGAGCTTTACAGCCGGGATCTGACGAAGCTGGCTGCACAGGGAAAGCTCGATCCGGTTGTCGGGCGCGATCAGGAGATTGGGCGCGTGATTCAGATTTTAAGCCGCAGGACGAAGAACAATCCGTGCCTGGTAGGAGAACCCGGTGTCGGCAAAACGGCGATCGTCGAGGGACTTGCGCTTCGGATTACGGAGGGCAGCGTGCCGGATACGGTAAAGGATAAACGGGTTCTGATGCTGGATCTGTCCGGGATGATCGCGGGAAGCAAATACCGCGGCGAATTTGAGGAGCGAATTCGTAAGGTCATCCGTGAGGTAACAGACGACGGAAATATTTTACTGTTTTTGGATGAGCTGCATACACTGATCGGTGCAGGCGGCGCAGAGGGGGCGATTGACGCTTCCAACATTTTAAAGCCGTCCCTTGCGCGCGGCGAGATTCAGCTGATCGGCGCGACAACGCTGGAAGAATACCGCAAATATATCGAAAAAGATGCTGCCCTGGAACGCCGTTTTCAGCCGGTTACGGTCGAAGAACCAACGGAAAAAGAGGCGATCGGCATTTTACAGGGAATCGTTTCCAGATATGAAGAGCATCATAAAGTAAAGATTCTGCCGGAAGCCCTCGAGGCCGCAGTACATCTTTCCAATCGCTATATCAACGACCGGAAGCTCCCGGACAAGGCGATCGATGTGATGGACGAGGCGGCTGCTGCGGTGCGCCTGCAGCGGATGCAGACGACTGACGAGGCAACAGACCAGGCAAAGGAAATCAAAACGCTGGACGAAAAGCTGGAGCAGGCAATCCGCCATCAGGATTTGGAGGAGGCCTCAAGACTAAAGCAAAAGCTAAAGGAGGCGCTTACCCGTTACGAAAAGCACCAGAAACGACAGGAAAAGAGCCGCAAAAAGGGGCAGCCAGAGGTGACAGCAGAGGATATCGCAAAGGTCATTTCCACTTGGACAAAGGTTCCGGTGAGCCGCCTGACCGAAAAAGAGAGCGAACGGCTGTTAAAGCTGGAATCTATTCTGCACAAGCGCGTGATCGGACAGGAAGAAGCCGTATCGAGCGTTGCGCGGGCGATGCGCCGCGGCAGAGTCGGACTGCAGGATCCGAGACGACCGATCGGTTCGTTTTTGTTCCTCGGTCCCACAGGTGTCGGAAAGACGGAGCTTTCCAAGGCGCTGGCAGAAGCGATGTTTGGTTCAGAAAACGCGCTGATCCGCGTGGACATGTCGGAATATATGGAAGGGCACTCTGTTTCGAAAATGATCGGCTCGCCTCCGGGCTATGTTGGCTTTGACGAGGGCGGACAGCTTTCTGAAAAGGTTCGCAGAAATCCGTATTCGGTGGTTTTATTCGACGAAATCGAGAAAGCGCACCCGGATGTTTTCAATATTTTGCTGCAGGTGCTGGACGATGGGCATATCACGGATTCCAGAGGCAGGAAGGTCAGCTTCAAAAATACCGTCATCATCATGACGTCCAACGCCGGTGCACAGCGGATTGTGGAGCCAAAAAATCTCGGCTTTGCGGCAAAAGAAGATGCGCAAAAGACTTACGAAAAGATGAAAGCCGGCGTGATGGAAGAGGTAAAACGCCTGTTCAAACCGGAATTTTTAAACCGGATTGATGAAACGATCGTATTCCATCAGCTGACAAAAGACGATATGAAGCGAATTATCAATCTGCTGGCGCAGAGCCTGATTACGCGCTGCCGGACACAGCTGGATATCAGCCTGACACTGACACCATCTCTGAAAGAGCATATCGTAGAAAAATACAGCAACCTGAAAATGGGTGCAAGACCGTTAAAGAGAGCAATTCAGACGCTGATCGAGGACGCACTTGCGGAAGAAATTCTGTCGGGACGGGTAAAATCCGGCGATCATGTGAGTGCAGGCTTCCGCGAGAATAAAGTTGTTTTCAGCGTCAAAAACAAATAAATAGCAAACCGCCGCAAAGGCGGACAGGAGGACAAAAGAATGGCAGCAGTAGCAGAACTCATCAGAACAGAAGCAGACGGAAAGATCAGCTTCGGCAATCATCTTCTGCAGGAAAAGAGCAAGAAGGAGGGCTTTGAGGCCGGCGGCGATGAGTACAAGGTAAAGACTTTTAAAGAGATTACCAAGCTGGAGAGAAACGGCATGTTTGTCTATGAATCCGTGCCCGGCACGAGCGTAGAGCATTTTGCGGAGAGCGAAAATGGCGTCAGCTTCACGGTAGAGGGCACAGAGGACGCGCAGATCACACTCGGTCTGGAGGAAGATACGGAATATGATGTGAAAATCAACGGTGAGGATGCGGGCAGAATGCGCACGAACCTGGGCGGAAAGCTGAATGTGAGCGTGGAGCTTGCTGGAATCGGAGAAGTAAAGGTAGAAATTTCAAAATAAATGGCAACCAAAATAAAAACCAGATTTTTCTGTCAGGAATGCGGCTATGAAACGGCAAAATGGCTGGGGCAGTGTCCGGGCTGTAAGGCGTGGAACTCCCTCGTAGAGGAACCGGTTTCCGTGACCGCAGGCGGAAAAGAGAAAAAGCAGGTGCTGTCCGGGGTGCAGAGCGCTCCGGCGGTGCTGAATGAAATTTCGATGGAAGAGGAAAGACGCACAGAAACCGGGATGGGAGAGCTCGACCGGGTACTGGGCGGCGGAATCGTTACCGGCTCGCTGACGCTGGTCGGCGGCGACCCGGGTATCGGCAAATCGACGCTTCTTTTGCAGATGTGCAGGAACCTTTCGTTAAAAAAGCAGCACATTTTGTATGTATCAGGCGAGGAATCCTTACGCCAGATCAAAATGCGTGCGATGAGGATCGGCGATTTTTCGGACACGCTGGAGCTGTTCTGTGAGACGAACCTGAATCGGATTGAAGAGGTAATTCAGCAGAAAAAGCCTCAGATCGTCATCATCGACTCCATCCAGACGATGTACAACGAAGCGGTCAGCGCGGCGCCCGGCAGCGTGTCGCAGGTGCGCGAATCGACTGGTGTTTTGCTGCGGCTGGCAAAAGGGCTCGGTATTTCGATTTTTATCGTCGGCCATGTGACCAAAGAGGGAACGGTTGCAGGTCCCAGAGTGCTCGAGCATATGGTGGATACGGTGTTGTATTTTGAGGGCGACCGTCATGCATCTTATCGAATCCTCCGGGGCGTTAAGAACCGTTTTGGCTCAACCGATGAGATCGGCGTGTTTGAGATGCGCCAAGAGGGGCTGACAGAGGTGTTAAACCCGTCGGAATTCATGTTAAATGGCAGCCCTGCCGGCGCGAGCGGCTCGGTCGTCTCCTGCTCCATGGAGGGGACTCGTCCGATGCTCACGGAGATTCAGGCGCTCGTCTGCCACAGCAATTTTGGCATTCCACGCCGTCAGACGACCGGAACGGATTTTAACCGCGTCAATCTGCTGATGGCGGTATTGGAAAAACGGCTTGGTATGCAGATCGGGGGGTGTGATGCTTACGTCAATCTGGCAGGCGGCATTCGGATTACAGAGCCTGCCATCGATCTTGGAATCGTGATGGCAATCATGTCGAGCTTCAAAAACAGCCCCGTCCCGGAAGGCGTTGTCGCCTTCGGGGAAGTGGGCCTGAGCGGGGAAGTACGTGCCGTTTCGATGGCGGAGCAGAGAGTGAGGGAGGCGCAGAAGCTCGGTTTCACAACCTGTATCCTCCCCCAGGTCTGTCTCGAAAAAATGCCGAAAATTTCCGGCATCCGATTAGTCGGTGTCCGCAGTGTTGCCGACGCCGCGCGGGAGCTGTAAGAACGCCCTACAGCGGCTGGTTGGGATAACCCGGAAAATAAAACGGAAGGGTCGCACCCGGAACAGGATATACCGCGATCTTGTCGTCGAACAGGTTTTTTTCAGACGGCACTTCGTCGTTTTTGGAAACCGGATTGACACCGTCGGGAGAGAGGATGCAGTCATCCGCAAGGTCAGAAGGACGGTCTGATTCTGGAATTACAGGATACATGACAAAAACCTCCTTTTCATTGTTGGATTCAAAAAGCAATAGGAAAGCTTTTGGGATCAGTATGTATCTTTTTTGGGGAAAATATTCTATTGTTACAGTTCACTCGTACCGTTTGGGGGCAGATTTCATGCTCGCATGAAAATCTGCTTACAAAAAGGTACGAGTGAACTGCAAGGTATATTTTGAAAAAGTAGTTGACAAAAGATGCAGTGGTGCGATACAATATGATCAAGTTGAGAAGTTATCAACCCACAAAATCAGGCAGGATGTTTTCCGCAAGGAGGATGTCCTGCCATCCCCCCACAAAGATTCGATACCTGCTGATTTCGTGTCAGCAGGTTTTTTATTTGTTCATGACAATAGAATGCTCGCAGAGCGTGCATTCTATTGTTGCATAAGAAAGTTCGTTTCTATACAATGTTATACAATAAAAAACGCTCCGCGAGGATGCACACTCGACGCAAGGGTAGATGGTTGCCGAAGCAGCCGCGCCTCGGCGCAAAAATATACTAAGGCACATTCTTTTTATATTTTATATGGAGAATACGAATGAAAAAAACGGTTTTAAAGGAAAATAATTCCTGCAGAATGCAGTGTATCGCAGAAGAAAATCTGGAACAGGAAATGGACAGCCAGGTAGAGCCGTTTCTGAAGCAGGTTCAGATTTGCGGGTGGATGGAGGTCGCGCCCGAAGGTGGTGAATCGCAGGAGCGTGATGTGGCATCGGCAGACAGCACATCGCAAAAGTCTGAGAACGCACCAGAAGACGGCGTGGCTCAGAGAAAAACAGTTAAGACGGGCGGTCTGTATTATGAACTGTATCCGCAGGAGACACAAAAAGGGACGATCGTGATCAGCTATGGCTTTACAGAGTCCTGCCTGAAATATCATGAATTGATTTACTATTTTTATCTGCAGGGATATCAGGTGGCGATTATGGATCACAGAGGGCATGGAAAATCCATGCGTGAAGTGGAAGATCACACAATTGTACACATTGGATTGTTTTCCCGATATGTAAAAGATCTGCACCGGTTCGTCAAAACAGTGGTGAAGCCGATGGCAAAAGATCTGCCGCTGTATCTGTACGCACATTCCATGGGCGGCTGTATCGGCGCATTTTATCTGGAGCAGTACCCTGAGGATTTTGCCAAAGCGGTTCTGAATGCACCGATGTTGGGAGTGAATCTGGGCGGCGTGCCGTCCTGGGCGGCGCGGGTGCTGTGTGATTTTAAAGTGTTCGGAGGCAATGGGAAGGATCGTCTGCTCACACAGGGCACTTTTGATCCGGAAGAGTCTTTTGCGGATGCGTCCTGCAGCTCCGAAGCGCGCCATGATTATTATATGAAAAAACGGCGGGAGGATGAAAGCTGCCAGACCTCTTCAGGAAGCTATGAATGGGGCAGGGAAGCGATCAATGCCGGAAAATTTGTCATCAGCAAAAAGCAGGCGAAAAAGGTGAAGACGCCGGTGCTTTTATTTCAGGCGGGAAAAGATACGCTCGTAACGCCCGGAGCGCAAAAAGAGTTTATCAAGAGGATCCCAGATGGACAGCTGGTGGTTGTGCCCGATATCCGGCATGAAATTTACCGTGCGCCAAACAGCGTCCTGCAGCCGTATCTGGAAATGATTTTTGAATTTTATGACAGTGGGGAAAAAGTCCTGTAAAAAAGTATGAAAGCAAGACTTGTTGCGTATTGCCCGCCGGGGTGGTATGATAGAGGAAATGCAGACGGGCATAGTTTGCACAGTTTTGAGCGAAATGGAGATTAGAATGGAACAGTTAGCAATTTTTGGCGGGGAACCGGTTCGGAAGACACCGATTTCCTATGGGCACCAGTATATTGATGATGCGGACATAGAAGCGGTTGCAAATGTGCTGCGCAGCGATGCGCTCACCTGTGGACCGAAGGTGACAGAGCTGGAGAAGCGTTTATGCGAAGTAACCGGGGCAAACTATGTTGTTATGGTCAGCAACGGAACGGCGGCGCTGCATCTGGCTGCGATGGCGGCGGGCATTACGAAAGGGGATGAGGTAATCGTAACCCCCCTGACGTTTGCAGCTTCCTCCAACTGTATTTTGTATTGTGGCGGGACGCCGGTTTTTGCTGATGTAAAGCGTGACACCTACAACATCGATCCGGAGAGTATCCGCAGCCATATCACAGAAAAGACCAAAGCTGTCGTTGCGGTGGATTTTACCGGTCAGGCAGTGGAGCTGGATGAGATCCGTCAGATATGCAAGGAGCATAATCTGATGCTGATCGAGGATGCGGCGCATGCGATCGGCACACAGTATAAAAATAAAAAAGTCGGCAGCATCGCAGACTTTACAACCTTCAGCTTCCATCCGGTCAAAACTGTGACAGCCGGAGAAGGCGGCGCGATTGCAACCAACGATGAGAAGCTGTATCACAGGCTGCTTCGGCTGCGCTCTCACGGAATTACGAGAAATCCGGATGAGATGGTACATCCGACCGATGCGAAGTGGTACAATGAACAGGTTGAGCTCGGCTATAACTATCGGATGACAGATTTTCAGGCGGCGCTTTTGCTCAGCCAGTTAGACAAGCTGGACCGTTTTATCGAAAGAAGAACACAGATCGTAAAACGCTATAATGAGGCGTTTGCAGAGTGCCCGGAGCTTGTGCTACAGCAGGAGATCCCGGAGTCGAAGACGGCGCGCCATTTGTACATGATCCAGTTAAATCCAGAGCTTCTGACCTGTACCAGAAGAGAATTTTTTGATGCGCTGTATGCGGAAAATGTGCATGCACAGGTACATTATCTGCCGGTTTATTGGCATTCCTATTACGAAAAGCTGGGCTATCCCAAGGGACTATGCCCGAATGCAGAGTATCTGTATGAGCATGTGATGAGCATTCCGCTCTTTTACAGCATGACAGACGAGGACGTGGAAAGCGTCATCACTGCGATTAAAAAAGTGCTCGCTTATTACAGGAGATAGATTGGAGAACGAACATGAAGAAATTTTTGGAGCTCATTTCCGAAGAGATGGGAAAAGGCTTTGAAGCTGCAGGTTATGAGGCACAGCTGGGACGCGTAACCGTGTCCAACCGTCCCGATCTGTGCGAATATCAGTGTAACGGCGCGATGGCGGGCGCAAAAAAATACCATAAAGCCCCGATCATGATCGCCAACGACGTAGCGGAAAAGCTGACGGACAGCGCAGTATTTTCTGAAGTATCTGCGGTTGCGCCCGGATTTTTGAACCTGAAAGTAAAGGACAGTTTTGTCTGCGAATATTTAAAAGAGATGGCTGCAGCGGAGAAGTTTGGCGTAGAGCCTCCCGAAAAGAAAAAAACCATCGTTGTCGATTACGGCGGCCCCAATGTTGCAAAGCCGCTCCACGTCGGTCATCTGCGCTCCGCAGTCATCGGCGAAAGCATCAAACGGATCAACCGTTACAAAGGACATAGGGTTATCGGCGATGTCCATCTGGGCGACTGGGGACTGCAGATGGGTCTGATCATTACCGAGTTAAAAGCACGCAAGCCCGAGCTGCCTTATTTTGATGAAAGCTTTACCGGGGAATATCCGCAGGAGGCTCCCTTTACCGTATCCGAGCTGGAAGAAATCTATCCGACAGCGAGCGGCAAGTCCAAAGAAGATCCTGCGTATAAGGAGGCAGCGCTGGAAGCAACGCTGCGCCTGCAAAGCGGTGACCGTGGCTACCGCGCCCTGTGGAAGCATATTATTGCGGTATCTGTAGCCGATCTGAAAAAAAACTATAGCAACCTGGATGTGGAATTTGATCTCTGGAAGGGCGAATCCGATGCAGACCCGCTCATTCCGGGACTGGTAAATCGTTTAAAAGAATCCGGCCTTGCGTATGAAAGTCAGGGTGCGCTGGTTGTAGATGTTAAAGAGGATACTGATACGAAGGAAATGCCGCCCTGCATCATCTTAAAATCCGATGGCGCGGCGCTGTATGCAACGACAGACCTTGCAACAATCGTGGACCGTATGGAGAATCTGCATGCGGATTCCCTGATCTATCTTGCGGACAAGCGTCAGGAGATGCACTTTGTACAGGTGTTCCGTGTAGCGAAAAAGGCGGGGCTGGTAACACCTGAAACAGAGTTAAAATATGTTGGTTTCGGCACGATGAACGGCAAGGACGGAAAGCCCTTCAAGACGAGAGAGGGCGGCGTTATGCGTCTGGAATACCTGATCCGCGATATCGACGAGGAAATGTACCGTAAGGTATCCGAAAGCCGTCATGATCTGTCTGAGGAAGAGGCAAGAAAGATCGCCAAAATCATCGGTCTTTCCGCAATCAAATATGGAGATCTGTCCAATCAGGCTTCCAAGGACTACATTTTCGATATCGATCGCTTCACTTCCTTCGAGGGAGACACGGGTCCGTATATTCTGTATACAATCGTGCGTATTAAATCGATCCTTGCCAAGTATCAGGAACAGGGAAAGAGTCTGGAAAACCTGTGCCTGGAAGAGGCGCAGGGCGCTTCCGAAAAAGATCTGATGCGTCAGCTGTGCAGCTTCAATGCAATGATGGACAGTGCCTGTGAGGAAACTGCGCCCCATAAGATCTGCGCGTACATTTATGATCTGGCGAACGCGTTCAACAAGTTTTACCATGAGACAAAGATTCTGGCAGAAGAGGATCAGAAGAAGCAGGCAGGCTGGATTGCACTGCTGAAGCTGACCAAAGAAGTGCTGGAAACCTGCATCGATGTACTGGGCTTCTCCGCACCCGACAGAATGTAACGATTGCGATCCGCGCGGAAACAGTCCTTGCGGACATTTTACCGCAGAATAAAGAGAAAGAGGGGTAGCAGAGCCCCTCTTTTATTCATGACAATAGAATGCTCGCAGAGCGTGCATTCTATACAGCATGGAACAAAGCGGTCATGATACTTGTCTGCCGACGTGAGTAGGGATATAATGAAAATGCAGAAAAATCCGGGAGGAAGTGTGGTTATGAATCAGCCCAACATTCTGATCCTGCACTGCGATCAGCTTCGGCAGGACTGTCTTGGCTTTAACGGGAATGCGGACGTGCGTACGCCGAATCTGGACCGGCTGGCGGCAGACAGTGTAAATTATGAAAATCATTATACGGTGTATCCGATCTGTACACCGTCGCGCTATTCGTTCTGGAGCAGCCTGTATGTGCACCAGCACGGCGCGTGGGACAATCAGGCGACGCTGCCTTCTGGATATCCAACATTTCCGGGGGTTTTGCGGGAGCAGGGCTACCATACGGCGGCAGTCGGGAAAATGCACATGAATCCGACCTATCAGGACATCGGCTTTTCGGAGATGGAGCTGGCAGAGCAGAACGGGATCGGGCGCTTTGAGGACGATTATCACCGGTGGCTGATGGACAACGGCAAAATCGACCGTTTTGACCTGCACCATCAGTCCGGTATTTTTTATGAAGAGGGGAAATCCCATTTATATGATATGTGCCAGTGCGCGGAGTCGGATCTGGAGGAGCGGTTTTATTCGACGGAGTGGATCACACGGCGCGCCGAGGAGCAGATCGGACGCTGGGAGGAGGACGCGCCGTCGGTTCTGATGGTCGGCTATGTCAGCCCGCACCACCCGTTTGACCCGCCCGCGCCGTACAGCACGATGTATGATCCGGAAAAGCTGCGGCTTTTGGACGGCTATACGCAGGAGGCGTTAAAGCGGGACGTGGAGGCAAACGGCACGGCGATGGATTACACCTCTCTGAGCGAAGGGGACGTACGAGCGATGATGGCGGCGTATTATGGGATGATCTCCGAGATCGACGACGGGATCGGAAGGCTGATCGGTCTTTTGAAACGGAAGGGGCTTTATGAAAATACGATGATCATTTTCACGAGCGACCACGGAGAGTACATGGGCTTCCACCACATGATGCTGAAATGCAACTATCTGTACGATCCGCTGGCAAAAATCCCGCTTTTGGTCAAGTATCCCGGACAGAAAGATGCGGGACGGACAGAAAGTGCCCTGTCTGAAAACATTGACGTTGCACCGACGGTATTGGAGGCGTGCGGCGTCAAAGCGCCGGCGTCGATGCAGGGAAAAAGCCTTTTAACAGGAGGCGGCAGAGAATTCGTATTTTCGGAAGGGCAGTACGGTACGGAAGAGGAACCGCGCATCGGCTATATGCTGCGCACAAAGCGTTACAAGCTGCTCGTGCAGGGCAGCATGGAAAACACGATGCTGTTCGATCTGGAAAAGGATCCGGAGGAGCTGGAAAATGTAGCAGAGGATCCGGCGTATGGGGAGATTTTGGCAGGGCTGCAGCGCAGGCTTGCGGATTTTGTCCTGTTCCATTCCACCGGGAAGGTATATCGGAACCGGCAGGAGCCGCAGCTGCGAAAGCAGGAGGAATTGGATGCGCAGGCAGAACGGATGAAACAGTTTATCCGGGAGCGGTGGTAAAAAGGTGCGCGCCTTAATGTACAGCCGCGCATAAAGGGGCTATTGGGAAATAGATAGTTCTAAATAAGGGAAAAACCGAAGAAAAAACTGCTTAGAAAAAGAGTGCTTTCAAAAATGCAGTTAAGGGGTCTTTATGTCCTAAAATACATACAGAAAAAAAATAAGAATCTCCCATAGAAGATCAGATATAAGAAACACTGATTTCTACGGGAGATTCTTATTTTAAGATTGGGAAGCTAAAAACGGTATTTACCGATAGCTCCCTTTTTTATGTTGTTCGTTTAACCACGCGACAGCTTCCAGACAGCCCTCCTGGGTCAGGGGAAACTGTTTTGTTGTCTTTTGCTCGGCGGGCGTTTTGACAAAGCAGAAGGGCTCCGGCCAGATCGTGACGTCCATACAGTCCCCCTCTTCATTTTTCCCTTTGGAAAGCCGATATCGCATGCCGCAGTAGCTTCCGGTCTGCGCTTCTTTTTTGATATAGTTTACATGAATGATTTCCGGTGAGATCATAGTTTCCTCCAATGGCAGTGCTGCAGTTTTCTGCAGAGTTTAGAAAAACAGCGGGATACCGACCAGTCCAAAGTAGCCGACGGATAAAATTCCGGCGATACTAAGCAGCGTGCGGTAGATTTTTTTCTGGAACAGCTCCGGGACGGTGCTTGCAAGGTATCCGGCGATCAGAATACATGGCAGCAGATAGCGTCCCTGGGCCATGGATTCGATCAGCCAGGAGTTTACAATGGATGCAGCAAGCTCACCCACCATCAGCAGCGTGCAGATAACAAAACGGATTTTGCCCTGCAGATTGTCAGGTTGTCGGAACGTGGCGATTCCGATTCCTGCAAACAGTGTAAGATAGAGCAGCCCAATGCACCAGTAGTACCACGCGCCGGTGCCGTGATCCTGTAAAAGTCCGCAAAAGCTCTTGTAGCTCATGGCAAACCAGTCCGGATTTTCGGCAAAGACGTCAGAAAGCGTATAGCCGCGGCTGTACATATGCCAGGACGGGTTCAACTCTTTTGTCGGGGTGGACGGATTTTTGTCGTAGTCGGCGTACTGGATGGCGACCGCTTCCTTGACCTGAGATTTTTCCGTACCGTAGTGCGCGATGTCAAAGCCAGCCCGGAATGCAAAGACGGCGAGAAAAATGCCTACAATAATCAGATAATTACGCCAGAGCACTTTTTTCTGTAAGGGGTCTTTCTGCCAGATCAGCCGCAGCAAAAGGATGAAGAAGGACAGTGCCAGAATCGCGAGATAGCACTGCTTTCCGAGGGCGATGTTGCCAAACAAAAGCCCTAAAAGAAGAAAAGCAGGAATATCTCTCCGGCATAATTTTTTCTTTTCCACGGTGCGAAAAAGCAGACTCTGCGGGTTGCACAGCAGGCAGGTGATCGTAAAAGCGATGGTAAAATCCAGCGCATCTGCCGTCGTATAGGAAAAAATATACCAGGACTGGACGCAGATTCCGAGTGCGACCATGAGCCAGTTTTTCTGACGGATATTCCGGACAAAATAAAAGGCGAGGGCAGCAAACAGCAAAAGGTTCGGAACGCGGTAGTAGGCAAGGCTGCAAAACATCGTTTTAAAAAGCAGGGCGATCTTTCCGGCAAGATAAAAGTACCAGGTGTAATTTTCCAGCTTGGTGTAACCGTAGCCGCTATAGGTCTGAGCAACAGCGGGATCCCGCATATCGGGCGGCAGAAAGTGCGTCATGCCGTAATCCAGACAGGCTTTGACGTCCCATTCGTCGGGATGCAGACCGAGGGCAGAAAACAAACCGATGATACAGACGACGAGCAGTGCACCTGCAATCACCGCCGTGCTGATGAGAGTAAACCAGTCAAAGTGTCCGGAGCTGTCCGGCAGGAACAGCGTTTTCAGATAAGAAGCGATACCCTTGCGGAAAAATAAAATCACACAGAGCAGCAGCGCGATGGACAGGGCAAGGAAAAAGCGCTGGCGCACATATAAAACGTGGAGCCTTGCAGCCGCATGTTCGGCAGCCTCCCGGATACTGTTGGCAGAAAGTAAAAAGCTGCTGTCGGTAGTTTGCGGTGTGAAAACGAGCTCTTCCCCGTTTAGCTGCCAGGAGGCGTTGACGGGGGAAGCCTGGGCTTCCAGATCGGCGGCATCCATTGTGAAAAAAGCTTCCCCGTTTAGGAAAAAGCCGACGTGTGTGACGCGATAGGATTCCTGGGTATTCGTCGGGTCAAACCGAAATAAGGTAAGACTACGCAGATCGGGCAGGCCGGAAAAGGTGACGATGTTGCCGTCCCGGGTTCCGTCAGTGGAGTTGTCCTGCGAAAGTTCGTCATTGTCGCTGTAAAAAAGCTGGGACAGGACGGATGTGTCATCGTTTCTCAGATAAAGATCTGCCGACCACGAAAAATGATCCGGCGCTTTCAAAACCCAGAGAAACGACGCCAGGAATAAAATCAGGATCGGAAGATAAAGGAATAGATTTTTTCTGGATGTATGCATGAAATGTCCTCTTTCGTTATAAAAAAATAAGCTGTTTTCTAACAGTAAGTATAGCGGAATTAAAAAATTTTTCAACTTGAATAGCAATTTGTTGGTGGACTTCGACGAACAAAAATAAGCGGTGGTTTAGGAAAGAACGCAGTGCCTGGAACAAATTCGCCGGGATGGGAACACAACAGAGCAAATTTTTCTTGACAGGCAGGGCAGCAGAGAGGACAATTGGGAAAAAGAAGTAGCTTGGTCAGATTTTGCAGGAGGGCAGAACCGGATGTCTGGTTTACGATTACCTTGGGCAAGACTCCTGCGGAATGGGGAGGGTTCCTTTTTATGATTCAGAAAACGAATGTCTGGAAAACAGCGGCAGGGTTGCTGCTTACAATTTCAATGATGATAAGCTCCGTGCCGGTGACGGCAGCGGTGGCAGAGCCGGCAGTGCAGGTGGAAAGTACACAAGCCTCTGACTACGGTGCGCCGGCATATGGGACAAAAGCGGCGAACCTGCATCGGATCGCTTCACAGGAGCAGGTGCAGACGGTTTCTAAAGCGTTGCAGCCAGTGGCAGATGTGGTCGGCGTCATGACAAAATCGCATAACGTATCCGTGATCAATTACAGTGATGTAGATGAACTCGGACTGATCCGCCGGTCGGACGCAAGCGGCGTGGTGCTGGTGATGGATGGCAGCAGAATTTATATTGCGACAGCAGCGCATTGCTTAAAACAGAACCATACAGAGGTGATTCTGCCGGACGGAACAAAATGCAGCGCTGCTGTGCTGTATCGCAGCACCGAGACAGACACAGGATTTCTGACGGTGGAATACAGCCAGCTGCCGGAGGAAGTGCTGGTCGGGATTACCCCGGCAGCCGGAGCGGACGCGTCCGCGCTTGGAATGAAAACAGGCGACGCACTTGTTGCCGTGAGCTCTCTGGACAGCCCAAGTTCTGCCAGCTGTATCGGCGTTCTGGATCAGCTGTCCGTCATCTATCCGAACAATCCTGGTCAGAATGTGCTGCAGTTTTATTCGGAAACGAGTTACGGTTCAAGCGGCGGCGCGGTTTATACGCAGAATGGGATTTGGGTTGGAAGTATTTCCGGCGGTGACACCTACGGCACCTGCTGGGCAGTTCCCTATGGGACGATTTTGACAGAATTTCAGAAGTGCCTGATTGAACTGGCAGCGCAGGACGCTGGGCAGTAGAGGAGGTCTATGCACATGCTTTTTTCTGCGTTATGCCAATAGCGCAGTAGAAATGCAGACAGGAGGAATATTAAGGTTATGACAGCAGATTTGTATTATGAGACTGCAAGGAAGCTGGTTTTAAAGGACGGAAGAGAGGTTTTTGTGCGGCAACTGAATGCCGGAGACGCAGAAGCTATGCTGATTTACTTGCAGAAAACAGCACAGGAGACCCATTTTCTGATGCGTCTTCCGGAGGAAGCGGTTTATACGCTGGAGAACGAGCGGAAAATTCTGCAGAATACGAGAGAATCAAAGCAGACATTGATGCTGGGGGCACTGACTCAGGATGGAAGTGTGGTTGGAAATGTGGGTGTATTTCCTATCGGAGAACGATTTAAGGTACGCCATCGGGCGAGCCTTGGAATTGCAGTAGTTCAGGAATACTGGAATACCGGGCTGGGAACGGTGCTCATAAACGGTGCGATTGATCTGGCGCGCAAGGCTGGCTATGAACAGATGGAGCTCGGCGTATTTTCAGACAACAGCAGTGCAATTCATTTATATCAGAAGCTGGGATTTCGGGAGGTTGGCAGGATGCCCAATGCCTTCAAGCTCCCGGATGGAAGCTACTCGGACGAAATCATGATGGTGCTGCCCTTCCCAAATGCTTCCTGATGTAAAAAAGTTACAGTTCCCCCGCGCCATTCGCAAAACCGCATCTTCGATGCTTTCCGCTGCTTCGCAGCTCCCTTTGCTCATAGAATGGCGCTCCCTTCGTAGCTTCCCATGCACAGATTCTCATGCGAGCATGAAATCTGTACCCGGGAAGCTACGAGTGAACTGTAAAAAAAATAAAATTCCCCATTGACTTTTTCAGAAACCTTTGATATTATAATCAAGCAGTCGCGAAGAGCGACAAACAATTATGGGGTCTTAGCTCAGCTGGGAGAGCATCTGCCTTACAAGCAGAGGGTCATAGG
>OGZF01000047.1_pt1 | contig 116029 bp, 148 predicted proteins | sample 1576771 | NCBI WGS metagenome assembly OGZF01 (sample SAMEA3541536, study PRJEB24748) | human gut metagenome | biome: human gut; feature: human-associated habitat; material: faeces | place: China | collected 2012
TAATCCATTTAATTTATTTTTAAAAGAAGTGTCGCACTTGGATTGACAATTCATCATAAATTAATAATTAATGACTTTTTTCGTATTCGGTTAAAACTTGTTCAAGAATTTCAGCTGTAGCTTTTACTGTATTTAAACAATGTACTTCTTGAGAATAATGTTTTGCTTTAATTTGACAGCAAAGTCTTGAAGAAAAATGACTTTGAAATGCTCTAACTAAGTTTAACATTATAGGCTTTAAGTGAGTAGTTTCATGAGCTCTTGTTTCAATATATTTACTTGAAATAACACATGCTGAACCACTTAAAGCTCCACATACATCACCAACATGGAAACCACCACCAAATGCGCCTGTCATTTTTAGAGCATTTTCATCAAGATTTAAATTATAATATTCATTGCCTGCACGAATAAGACTTTCTGCACAATTATAACCTTGTATGTAATATTTTTCTGCTATGTCTTTTAACATAATATGATTTTTTCTCCTTTATTAAAGATATATAATACTATATTATAACATATATTTTTAAATACTAGCAAAATAGTATATAATAGGCATATAAAATGAAGTGAGGTCGTAAAATGGATAGAATGATTGAAATTTGTTGTGGCAGTTATGAAGATGCCATAAATGCTTATAGAGGTGGAGCAAAGAGAATAGAATTAAATTCAGCTTTGTATTTAGGAGGACTTACGCCAAGTATAGCTACTTTAGAATTGATTAAAAGAAATACAGATTTAGAAATTATTTGTATGGTAAGACCAAGAGGAGCTGGTTTTTGCTATAGTGATTTAGAAAAAAAGCAGATTTTTGCCGAAGCAAAAGCTTTATTAGAGCGTGGTGCTGATGGATTAGCTTTTGGCTTTTTAACTGAAGATAGAACAATTGATTTAGAATGTACACAAAAAATGGTAAATATAGTACATTCCTATGAGAAGACAGCAGTATTTCATAGAGCCTTTGATTGTGTAAAAGATGAAAAAACAGCGATAAATGAATTAATAAAATTAAATGTAAATAGAGTATTAACTAGTGGATTGAAAGCAACAGCTATAGAAGGCAAAGAACTAATTAGAAGTTTACAAAAAACAGTAGGAGCAAAAATAGAGATTTTAGCAGGTAGTGGTATTAATAAAGATAATGCAAAAGATTTAATAGAATATACAAAAGTAAAGCAGATACATTCATCTTGTAGGGCATGGAAAGAAGATAAAACGACTTTTGGTGATTTTGTAAATTATGCATTTGCTCAAGGTGAAAATAAAGCTTGTTATGATTATGTAGATGAAAATTTAGTGAGAAATTTAATCGAAGCTGTTAATGAATAATTTTTTATAAGTTAGGAGAATGATTTTGCAGTTAAAATGGGAGAGTTTTTATTATAATTTGAAAAGAGATTTCAAATTATTTATTTTTGTTTGGTTATATTTAAATTTATTGCGTGTAATTTCATTGATAACGATGAAAAGTTATGCTGGTGATATAAATTTAAATGATATTTTGTTGACTATCTATTATGGGGCAAGAATTAGCTTAAAAACAGCAGGCGTGCTTATGCTATTTACATTTATTTTTGTTACATTAATAGGTTGGTTGATAAATAAGCATTTAGATAAATTGAGAGTAGGATTATCAGCAGTATTTTTATTTATATTGAATTTTTTATTTGTAGCAAAATATTTTTATTATAGGGAATTTCATACTAATTTTAATGAAATGGTATTTAATGCTGTAAATGATGATGTAAAAGCTTTATTTTATACAATGATAGAGCAGTATCATTTATTGGAAGGTACAGTAATCATTATTTTATTTACAGCTATAGTCGTATATATCTTGAAAAAGTATCTTGCTTGGCAGTGGATAAAAAAATCTTTTAAATTTGAAAAAAGTCTTATATTTAAAATATCAGTTATAGTATTTACTTTAGTTTTTGCTTTATTTGTACGCTTTGGTGCTAGTTTTTCTTATGCAAAATCTATTCATTGGGAAAACTGTGCAAAGACAAAAGATACTTTTCTTAATGAGATAATTTTAGATGATATGCAGGCTATCTATCGAGGATATTCTATTAAAAAACGCATTGATAATGGTGTGATTTATGGTGTGCATAAAGAAAATATTATCCAGAATGTAGAGTTTTTAGCGAAAAATAGTGATGCTTATCGTCTGCAAAAACAAGACTTAAGTCAAATTGATAGTAATTTAGTATATCAAGCTCATGGTAATATAATTGATAAGAAACAGCATATATTTATTATAATTGGTGAAAGTTTTGCTCAATGGCCATTATTAGATGAATATGCAAATCTGCAATTAGGCGAAAATGTGCGAGCTATTATGCAAAAAGATAATGCAACATATACACATAATTTTATGCCTAATGGTGCATTTACACCTATGGCAGTAAATGCTATTATTTGTGGTTTATCTGATGTAAATATATATCCTAATCATCAATATGAATCATATAAGCAGGTATATGCGACATCTTTTGCACCACAGATAAAAAAATTAGGATATAAAACACAGTTTTGGTATGCTGGTTTTAGTGGTTGGGAAAGAATAAAAGATTTTGCTTTGGCACAAGGATTTGATGAATTCCATTGTGCTTCAGATTATCAATATCCATCAGGTAATGTATGGGGCTGTGATGACGAATTTATTTTTGATAAGTTAAAGCAAGAAGTAGCTCAAAATGATGAACCTACAGTATATGTGATTTTATCTGTATCAAATCATGCGCCTTATAGTGTAGATTTAGCAAAAGCAGGTTTTCCGAAAGAAGAAGTGCGAGCTAAATTACCTGCAGATGTACAAAATAATGAAGATTTATTAAATAAATTAGGTCATTATTGGTATACAGATAAAGTGATTGGCAATTTTGTTGAAGATATTGAAACAACATATCCTAAAGAAAATCTATTTGTGATTACTGGCGACCATGCTGATAGAACAAATATAGAAGCAAAACCAACATTATTTAATAGATATACTGTGCCATGTGTCATTTATGGTGATGGTATTACAAAGAATATATTATCAGATGAAGTGGCTGGCGGTCATATTAATATTGGGGCAACTATATTTGAATTGATAGCGCCACAAGGTTTTGAATACTATAGTTTAGGCAAATCATTAACAAGAGGAGCAAATGTAGGCTTTAATGATAGTGTTTGGCTTAATACTGTAGATATAGGTAAATTAGATGGAAATGAACCAATAGAAGTAGAAAAAACTTTAGAAGCATATAGAACAATTTCATGGTGGAGAAGTATAAAAGGTAATTTAATTCCATAAAAAATAGCCATTTTCCAAATTTCTAAATAAGAGATAAGGAAAATGGCTATTTTTATTCAATGAGAAGACCTTTATTTTTATATTTTTCTTTTAATATTGGTGAAATATTATCATCTGTTAATAATAAATCAACATTATCTAAATTTAATACTTTTTGTTTTGAACGTTTGCCAATCTTACTGGAATCCATTATAGCAATTACTTTTTCTGAACGTTGAGATAATAATTTAATAATACCTATTTCGGACATGCGAAAATCGGTGAAGCCATCTTTATAATTTATAGCATTAATAGATAAAAAGGCAATATCAGGAAAATATTGACTAAATTCTTGTTCGCAAGTAGTACCATAAGTTGATTTTTCTTGAGAATCAATAATTCCGCCAATAGAAACAATTTTTATTGCTGGATTTTGAATTAAAATATTAATGGCTGCTAAATTATTAGTAATAACAGTGATATTATCTTTTTTAAAAACTAATTCTTGGGCTAATATAGTATTAGTTGTTCCGGAATTTAAAGCAATGATAGCATTAGGTTTAATATAAGCTAATGCTTTTCGTGCAGCTTCTCGTTTTAATTTTATATTGAGAACTTCCCTACCGGTAAAATTGGATAAAGACGGCAATGAATCAGGTAAACAAGCACCGCCACGTATACATTTTATTAGACCACTTTGTTCCATAGTTTTTAAATCACGGCGAACAGTATCAACAGAAACATTTAATAAATCTTTTAAATCATTGATTTTTACAATAGCTTGTAATTGTACTTGTTGCAAGATTAATTCTACACGTTCATTATAAAGCATGAAATAATCACCACTTAAGATAAAATAAGATTTTGCTCAAATAAATATAAATAAATTATTTTAAAGTACGTTGTTTTAAGACTTCATAAGCTAAGATAGCAGCAGCATTGGAAGCATTTAAAGAGTTTACTTTGCCACGCATTGGGATTTTGACGATGAAATCGCAAGCATTTTTTGTAAGACGGCTAACACCGCGACCTTCACTGCCGATAACTAAAACGAGAGGGCCTGTCATATTAGCATCATAATAATTTTCTGTACCGTCCATATCTGCTCCAGCTACCCAAAGACCTTTTTGTTTTAATTCTTCTAAAGTTTGTACTACATTACCAATGCGAGCTACAGGAACATATTCTAAAGCTCCAGCAGAAGTTTTAGCTACGATAGAAGATAATGGGCAACTACGATGTTTAGGAATTAAAATACCATGAGCGCCAACAGCGTCAGCAGTACGTAAGATTGCACCAAGATTGTGAGGATCTTCTAATTCATCTAATAAAATAATGAATGGGTCTTCATTGCGTTCTTTGGCGAGATTTAAAATATCATCGAGTTCTACATAATCAACAGGAGCTGCATAAGCTGCAATACCTTGATGACGTTGACCGCCACAGATTTGGTCAAGTTTTTCAGTATTTACATTTTGCACAATGATACGGCGTTCTCTAGCTAGTGTCATGATTTCAGGCATAGAACCACCATGAGCGCTATCTGCAATCAAGATGCGATTGATAGAACGACCACTTTTTAAGGCTTCGCGAACAGCATTGCGACCAAGTAAGATATCTTCACTGATTTCTACTTTTTTAGGTTTAATTTGTTTTGTATCATTTATTTTTTTCTTCGGACGAGGACTTACTACGAATTTATTTTTTTTATCTTTTTTAGGTTTATTTTTTGTTGGACGCATGATAATCTCCTTTTTTATTAATATTTTATAAATTATTCTTCACGTAATTTAAGCATTTCTTTGAATTTACCACAAGTCATAGCACCTTCAGGGCAACGACCAGTGCGAACACAAGTTGCACCTGCATTTTTGAATAAAAGTGGAGCTACTTTTTTAACTTCAGCAAGCATTAAATATGCCATTTGACGAATTTCCCATTGAGCGCGATTACAGCAACGAAGAGAGAAGAAGTTAAGAAGTGAACGAGCATTAAATGTTGCTAAAACTTTTGTTTCTGTAGCATTAGCTAAAACATAACGAGCATCTTCTTTAGGAACATCCATAGCTACTAATTCATCATAAGTTTGGCGAATTGTATGCATTAGATTTTCAAATTTTACCTTAGCTTCATCATTTTCAGCGATTGATGGCGGTAAAATATATTCAAAATCATGTTCACTTACATAACGTTGAGATTGTTGAGAATAAGAAGCAATACGATGGCGCACTAATTGATGAGTGAGCACGCGAGAAATACCTTCAATAGCAAATGTAAAAGTAACATGTTCCATAGTGGAAGCATGACCCATGCTAATAATTTTTTCTACAAGTTTAGTGACTTGTTCATCAGTCATTTTTTCGGATAATTCCTCTGCACCAGCAGGAGAATAACAAAGACGAGCTGCCATAGCTACAGTACGCTCTGGTTCAGCAGTATATTTCATAAGTTTAACTTTAATCAAAGTAAAGCACTCTCCTAATATAAATTAAGTAAATTAATTATAACTAGTTTTAAAACTTTTCACAAGTAAAGTACAGTAAAAAAGAGCAATACTAATAATTTACATTTAACAATTAGTATTGCTCTTTGAGTATAGAATTAAATTTCGTTTAAATAATCTGTTACAGATTTAATAGCATTGGCACCATCAGAAGCAGCAGTTAAAACTTGACGTAAATCTTTTGTACGTAAATCACCAGCCACAAAAAATCCTTTGGCATTTGTTTTACCTGTTTCATCAGCAATAACATAACCAGCATCATCAGTATTGACAAAATCAGGTACTAATTGATTATTAGGTATCATGCCCACTGCTACGAAAATTCCATCTACAGGAATATCTACAATTTCGCCAGTCTTTTTATATTCGATTTCAATCGCAGAAACTTTTTTATCCCCTTTGATAGATTTTGGCAAAGCAGATTTTACAAATTCCACATTTGGCATAGCAAAAATTTTTTCTTGGGAATGTTTATCTCCACGCAATTCATCACGACGATGGATTAAATAAACTTTTTCACAGATTTTGGCAAGGAATAAAACATCTTCAAGAGCAGTATTTCCGCCACCGATAACAGCAGTTGTCTTATTGCGATAAAAAGCACCATCACAAGTAGCACAATAATAAACACCACGGCTTAAATATTGTTGTTCTCCAGGAACATTCAAAGTGCGAGGATTAGCACCAGTAGCCAAAACTACAGATTTAGTTAAAATAGGTTCTTGACCTTCGATTTCTACAGTATATGAATTATCCTCATTTTGTTTAATAGCAGTTACAGTCGCTTCTTTAATTTCAGCACCTAATTTTTCAGCATGTTCTTGAAGTGCCATAGAAAAAGAAGCCCCATCAATATTAGGCATACCAGGATAATTATCTAAATCATTAGTAGTAACAATCTGACCACCACTATAACCAGCCTTTTCTAAAACAACATAATTTAAAGCCGCACGAGAAGCATATATAGCAGCAGCAAGACCAGCAGGACCACTGCCAATAATAACAGTATCTAACATAAAATCACCTACAATATAAAATCGATATTTCTTATAAAATAATAATTATTATCCATTAACTAAATTATAATATAAAAAACAATAAAATGTCTACAAAAATATTGCAGAAAAAAGAATCATAATATATAGTAAAAGAAAGGGATAGAAGTAAAGAAGCAAGCTTAGCAAAAGTCTAGACAAAAGAAAGGAATAAAAAATGAAAAAAAATCTCCTCGCCTACAATTAAATATAAGATTAACCCCAGAACAAAATGAACTAATAAAACAAAAACTAGAACAAACACAAATATCAAAAACTCAGCTAATAATAGACAGCATAAACAACAACCCAATATACATAATACCCAACCTAGAACAAACAATATCGCAAATAAAATACCTAGGAAATAAAGTAAACGAACTATCTAATAAAATAGAAACAAAAGATGAAAATACAGAAAAACTACTACAAGAAATCCAGCAAGGATGTGATGAATTTTGGCAATTATTAAAGTCGTTAAAGCAGGAAAAACAAAAGCAAGTCTAAAATCAGCGCTAAATTATATTGCTAATGAAGAAAAAATAACCACAATAACAGGGAAAAAATTAATAACACCATTGAATTGTTGGGGTTCATTAAAAAATATATATGATACAATGATAGCAACAAAAGAGCTATATCGAAAAGCAATAGATAATAGAAACAGTGAAATGTATAAACATTTTCAGCAATCATTTAAGCCAAATGAAATAACTCCAGAAAAAGCTCATGAAATAGGGAAAAAATGGGCAATACAAAATTTTGCTCAAGATGGTTTTGAAGTATGTATATGTACACACCTAGACACAGAACATATACATAATCACTTTATCATCAATTCAGTGAATGCTATAACAGGAAAGACAATAGAAATACATGCCAATAAAACTTTAGAAAAATTAAAATATAGTTCTGATGAATTATGCAGAGCATATAATTTATCAGTCATTGAAAGAGACATATTTGCTCAAAATAAAAATCATGAATATAATATGCGTAAAAAATATAGCTTTTTAAGAGAACAATTTAGAGATTTAACGTGGCAGAAAACAGTTTATGATAAAATAATAGATATTTTAAATAAGAGTAGAAATAAAGACTTTAAATATTTTGAGCAGGAATTATTAAAAGTTGGCATAAAACTGGAACATGAACGTTTAAAGAAAGATTTTATCTTTAATTATATTGATGAAAATAGAAAAGTTAGTGATAAAACTTTAGCTAAAACTTTTCATGATGATAAAATTCTACGTAGTAATATTGAAATGATATGGGGAAAAACTCTTCAATATGATTTAGATAAAAAAATATATTTATCCGAAAAAAAACAAGGATTTTATAATTTGATAGAGAATTTAATAAAAACAATTGATAATATAAATAAATTAAATATAAAAACTAAAATAGAGTTTTATATATTTATGGAAAAACAAGGTTGGTTAATAAAAGAAACTCAAACAGGTAAAGCTTTTTATAATCAAGAACATGATAGGTATTTATACGATAATACTATTTATAAAATTTTAGAAAATAAAGCATATTGTTTGAAATATATAGAACAAAATTTAATGTAAAAGGGGCTTTACTAATGGGAGTAGCAATGAAAGGTCATTTATTGGCACTATTTACAATTATTTGTTGGGGAACAACATTTATATCCACTAAAATATTATTAGTAGATTTTTCGCCAATTGAGATATTATTAACAAGGTTTGTAATTGGTCTTAGTATTTTATATATAATCAGACCAGAACCTTTGAAGTTAAGGCATGAAGAACATCGTTTATATTTGGTAGTGGCAGCATTATCAGGAATTACTTTATATTATTTGATGGAAAATATTGCATTGACATATACATATGCTTCAAATGTTGGAATTATTTCATCAACAGCTCCTTTTTTTGCTGCTATTTTAGCTAGTTTTACATTGCGAAAACATGCAATAACAGGGCCTTTTATTGTAGGATTTATAATTTCAATGATAGGTATAGTATTTATTGCCCTAGAAGAAAGTAGTTTGAATATCAATCCTAAAGGCGATATCTTAGCTTTAGGAGCTGCTGTTTTATGGGCTGTTTATGCTGTAGTATTAAAGAAAATTTGTGCATTTGGCTATGATATGATAGTTATCACAAGAGAAATTTTTCTTTATGGCGTAATTTTAATGATACCACCAGTTATTTTTATGGGTTTTAATATTGATTTAATTTATTTATTGGAACCAGTAAATTTAGCAAATATGTTGTATTTAGGAATTGGCGCTTCAGCAATTTGTTTTTTGACATGGAATTTCGCTACAAAGTATTTAGGTGTGGTAAAGACTACAGTATATATATATGCTTGCCCAGTGGTAACAGTAATTACTGCTTATTTAGTATTAAATGAGCCAATAACTTTATATAAATTAATAGGTATGATATTAGCTATTGTTGGCTTAGTCATATCACAAAGATAAAGAAAGCTCTCAGATATTCTGAGAGCTTTTTATTATAAGCCTAGATTTTCGCCTACTAGGATAACTTTTATTTTTTTTGCTGGACGACAAATACGAGTAGTAACCATATAAGCACAGCAACTATCACTAGATAAGCAATTATGACAAGCACCAGTCTGATTACATGGTGTTTTAGCATTAGGAAAACGTTGCACAACGCTAGGAGCAGCTATATTTCTAGCACGAGCATAAGCATCATCTAGAGTTTTTACTACTTTATTCATACCGGCAATTATAATTACGTTTTTAGGTCCATAAATCATAGCAGCGACACGATTGCCGTTACCGTCGATATTTACTAATTGACCATCTTCACTGATAGCATTAGCGCTCATAAGGAAAGTATCACAAAGTAGAGCTTTACGCATGAGGTCAAGTCGTTCTTCTGGTGATTTGGCACTATCGCGGTCGATTACTTGATAATGTTCTTTTACATAGGATAATAAATTAATTTCATCAATAGAAATAGAGCCTCCCCATGAAACAACATCTTTTTCAGGGATTAATTTAATTGCTTGGGCTAAAGCTTCTTCTTTGGTGCTACAGTAATAAGCTTCAAAATGACGTTTAGTTAGAGCTTTTACTACATTAGGGCCTAGTTTGTCATAACGCAATTGTTGAGGTAAATTTCTAGCCATAAAATCATCTCCAATATAAATAGTATTTACTTATATTATAATATAAAATTTCTTTATCAAGGATATATAATAATGAAGAAAAATAAGTACTTAATTAAATTGATATTTACAAAAGAGATTTAAATCTATATTATATTAAATATATAAATATTAATAATAAAGTTTATTAGTAATAGATTGCGGAGGTTAATTATGGGTAAAATTATTTTAACAGGAGATAGACCTACTGGTCGTTTACATATTGGTCATTATGTAGGTTCTTTAAAAAGACGTGTAGAATTACAAAATTCTGGAGAATTTGAAAAGATTTTCATTATGATTGCTGATGCTCAAGCACTTACAGATAATGCAGATAATCCAGAAAAAGTTCGTCAGAATGTATTAGAAGTAGCTTTGGATTATTTAGCTTGTGGCATTGATCCTAAAAAATCCACAATTTTTGTGCAATCACAAATCCCACAGCTTTGCGAATTGACATGTTATTATATGAATCTTGTTACTGTATCTCGTTTACAGAGAAATCCTACAGTTAAATCTGAAATTCAAATGCGTAATTTTGAAGCAAGTATTCCTGTTGGCTTTTTGGCTTATCCAGTAAGTCAGGCTTCTGATATTACAGCTTTTAAAGCAACAACTGTACCAGTTGGTGAAGACCAAGAGCCAATGATTGAACAGACAAGAGAAATTGTTCGTCGTTTTAATATGTTATACAATACAGAAACTTTAGTAGAACCAGATATCTTACTTCCAGATAATAAAGCTTGTTTACGTCTTCCTGGTATTGATGGTAAAGCTAAAATGAGTAAATCCTTAGGAAACTGCATTTATTTATCTGATGAAGCTGATGTCATTAAACAAAAAGTAATGAGCATGTATACAGACCCTGACCATATCAAAGTTTCTGACCCAGGAAAAATAGAAGGTAATACAGTATTTATTTACTTAGATGCATTCTGCAAAGATGAACATTTTGCTAAATATTTACCTGATTATAATAATTTAGATGAATTAAAAGCTCATTATCAACGTGGCGGTCTTGGTGATGTTAAAGTTAAAAAATTCTTGAATGCTGTATTACAAGAAGAATTTGAACCAATTAGAAATCGTCGTAAAGAATATCAAAAAGATATTGCTTATGTATATCAGATTTTAAAAGAAGGTTCTGAAGTAGCTCGTGAAGTAGCTCAACAAACATTGCATGAAGTAAAAGATGCTATGAAAATAAATTATTTTGATGATATTGAATTATTAAATCAACAGATTGATAAATATAAAGAAGTTAAATAATTATTTTAGGAAAACTTCCCATAGAATTTTATTTTTTAGATTTTATGGGGAGTTTTTTATTTTTAATAGCAATAAAATAACTTTAATAATAAATGCATATTTTTTCATTTTTTTCGATAATAAATTTAAAGTATTACTAAAACATAATAAAATAATAATGTCTTTTATCAGAATACTAGATTGTAAAATATAACTTTACATTAAGTTTATGCTGTTAATGGATATAAATAAATTGTTAACTTGTGAAATTGGTGTTTTCTTCTTAATATGGACATTATGATAAATAAAAATATAATTTTTAAGAAAATAATCTGTATTTATTAGATTTTTGTTTGCTTTATATAAAATTTTAGTAAAAAACAAGAGCTTTTTACGTAATTTATGTAAAAATAAAAATGTTTTTAATGTGTATTTAGTATTGCACTTTGTACAATACTATTGTACAATATATCATGATTTTATAAAAAAGGAGATTTTATTTATGAAAAATCATGATTTCATGAGCCATGAATTAAAATTGCCTGAACTTACACTTAGAGGGGTTATACTTGGTTTATTTATAACAATAGTATTTACTGCATCTAACGTGTATCTAGGATTGAAAGTAGGACTTACATTTTCTTCTGCTATTCCAGCTGCAATTATTTCTATGGCTATCTTGCGTATGTGCAAGGATTCTAATATCTTAGAAAATAACCTTGTACAGACTCAAGCATCTGCTGCTGGTACATTATCCGCAGTAATTTTCGTTATTCCTGGTTTATTGATGATTGGTTATTGGCAAGGCTTCCAATTTTGGCAAACTTTAATGATTTGCGCATGTGGTGGTTGCTTAGGGGTATTATTCACTATTCCACTTCGTCGTGCAATGGTAGTTAATACAGATTTACCTTATCCAGAAGGTCGTGCTGCTGCTGAAATTTTGAAAGTTGGTAGTGCTAGTGTTAGCGAGAAAAAAGGCGTTACTGGCATGAAAGATATTGTAAGTGGTGGTGTTATCGCTGCACTTATCAATCTATTTTCTAGTGGATTTGGATATCTTTCCGCTGAAATGATGAATTGGATTCATTTGGGCAAAAATGTAGTAACTTGTCTTCCATTAGGTTTTTCTCCTGCTTTATTAGGTGCAGGTTACCTTATTGGTCTTGCTAGTGGTTTAGCAATTTTATTTGGTTTAGTTGTTACTTGGTTAGGTTTTGTACCATATTTCATGTCTATATCTGATATTCCAGCTGGTGTAGATATCGGTGAAATAGCTACTAGCATTTGGTCTTCTAAAATTCGTTTTATGGGTGCAGGTACAATTGGTATTGCTGCTATTTGGACTTTAATTACTTTATTAAAACCTATTTTAGATGGTATTAAAATGTCTATTAAAGCTGTATCTGATAATAGTGTATCTAACGATAATTTACATCGTATGGATACTGATATGACACCAAAAAGCATTGGTATTGTATTTGTATTAATCATTATCGGTTTAATAGGTGTATTCTATTCCTTCTTAGCTGGTGGCAATTTATCCACAGGTATGACTTTGTTGTACATAGTAGTTGGTATTATTGTTGCTGTAGGTATGGGCTTCTTCGTAGCTGCTGCTTGCGGTTACATGGCAGGTCTTATCGGTACTTCTTCCAGTCCAATTTCTGGTATTGGTATTTTAGGTATCATTGTTTCTTCCCTTGTAGTATTAGCATTAGGTAACCTTGCAGGTTTATTTAGCTCTGAATATGGTACTTTATTTGCTACTGCATTTGCTATTTTTATCACAAGTGTTATTACAAGTATTGCTGCTATTTCCAATGATAACTTACAGGATTTAAAAACTGGTTTACTTGTTGGTGCAACTCCATGGAAACAGCAGGTAGCTTTATTAATCGGTTGTATCGCTGGTGCGATTGCTATTGCTCCTGTACTCAACTTACTTTATGAAGCATATGGTTTCCCAGGTGCAATGCCACGTCCTGATATGGATCCAAATCAGGTATTGTCTGCTCCACAGGCTACTTTGATGGCAACAATTGCTAAAGGTATTTTCAATAATAGCATGGATTGGTCATATATTCTTTATGGTGTAATCTTTGGTATTATTATTATCATCATTGATGTACTTTTGAAAAAATCTACAAAAAATCTTAGCTTACCACCTCTTGCTGTAGGTATGGGTATATATCTTCCTCCAACTTTACAGATGCCACTTGTAGTAGGTGCTGTACTTTCTTATGTAGTAAATCGTTATTTACGTAAACGTGCAGAAGTTCGTAGCCCTCAGAATGTTGCTGATGATGTAGATACATGCAATCGTCGTGGTATCTTATTTGCCTCCGGTATGATCGTTGGTGAATCTTTAATGGGTGTATTACTTGCTGGTGTTATCGTTGTTTCTGTAACATCTGGTGGTAGTGAAGCTCCACTTCGTATGGTAGGCGATAGCTTTGGTGATACAGCTCAATGGCTCGGCTTATTAGTAAATATTTTATTAATTATTGAATTTGCTCGTCGTGTTATCACTGCGAAATTAAATAAATAATTAGTATAATAAAAAACGACTTCTATGATAATTTGCGTAGAAGTCGTTTTTTTATTGTTTAATTGTAGGATTTCTTTTATAATGATTTATATGTATTTTTTAGAATTTTAGGGAGCAAAGAAGATGAATTTTGATTGTAAAAATACGATTATACGACATAGAATATTTAAGAAATGTTATAAAGAGATAGCTAAAGAGGAAACAAATCGTATTTTTTGCCGACATGATATGGGTCATTTTTTAGATGTGGCTAGATTGATGATGATTTTAAATGTAAAAGAAGATTTAAAAATTAGTGATGATATGATTTATGCGACAGCTTTACTACATGATATTGGTCGTCATATTCAATATCGTCAAGGAATTGGTCATGAAATATCTAGTGCGCAGATTGCTCCTTTAATTTTAGATGATTGCGATTTCACTGTAGAAGAAAAAAATCAAATCATTGAAGCTATTTTAAAACATAGAGATAGTAAAACTAGTGAAGAAAAGAATTTAAATGGGTTATTGTATCGAGCAGATAAAATGAGTAGGGCTTGTTTTTGTTGTCAAGTTGAGCCTATTTGTAATTGGAAAGATGAAAAGAAAAATTTAAAATTAAAATATTAATTATTTGAGGTATTTTTTATGAAAATTGGTAGTAGAGAGTTTGATTTTGGTAGACATACTTATATTATGGGAATTTTGAATGTAACACCTGATTCATTTTCTGATGGCGGTAGATTTAATTCTTTAGATAAAGCTTTATTTCATGCGCAAGAAATGATAAAAGAAGGTGTAGATATCATAGATGTTGGCGGAGAGTCAACAAGACCTGGATATACGCTTTTGAGTGATGATGAGGAAATATCACGTATTGTTCCTGTTATTGAAAATTTGAAAAAAGAGTTTGATGTGCCAATATCTTTAGATACATATAAGGGAAATGTAGCTAAAGAAGGAATAAAAGCAGGTGCTGATTTAATCAATGATATTTGGGGCTTAAAATATGATGATATTTTAGCAAATGTTATAGCAGAAAATGATGTAGCTTGCTGTTTGATGCATAATCGTAAAGATATGAATTATAAAGATTTTTTGACTGATGTAGTGAAGGATTTACAAGAAACTATAGATATTGCTCAAAAAGTTGGAATAAAAGAAGATAAGATAATTTTAGATCCTGGTATTGGTTTTGCTAAAACATATGAGCAAAATTTAATTATGTTAAAAAATTTATCTAGTCTACACAAATTGAATTTTCCTTTATTATTAGGAGCTTCAAGAAAATCTGTGGTGGGATTAACTTTGGATTTACCTGCTGATGAGAGAGTAGAAGGTACAATTACTACATCTATTATGGCAGTGTTAGCAGATTATGATTTTGTACGAGTTCATGATATAAAAGAAAATTTAAGAGCTATAAAAATGGCAGAAGCTATAAAATATGCTGGAGGTAATTTTTGATGGATATAATTCGCATTGATAATTTAGAAGTATATGCTTATCATGGAGTATATGATGAAGAAAAAGAAAAAGGTCAGTATTTTTATGTTAATGCTGAATTATATACAAATACAAGAAAAGCTGGCATGAATGACGATTTAGACGCTTCTACTAATTATGGAACAGTATGTGATTTTATTCATGATTTTATGACTAAGCATACTTATGATTTGATTGAAACTGTAGCTGAACAATTAGCACAAGCATTATTATTAGAATTTAAATTAGTAAAAAGTATTTTATTGGAAATTAGAAAACCACATGCACCTATCGAAAAGGAATTTGAGTCCGTATCTGTAGAAATTGAACGTGGTTGGCATGAAGCTTTTGTAGCGTTTGGCTCTAATTTAGGAGATAAAGAGAAATTTATAGATGAAGCCATTGAAGCTTTGAGTAATTTACCACAAATAAATATAGTGGCTATTTCAGATAAAATTGTTACAGAACCATATGGAAATGTGGAACAAGATGTATTTTTAAATGGTGTTATGAAGATAGAGACACTTTTACCAGCAGATGAATTATTACAGATTTTACAAAAAGTAGAGGAACATGCAGGTAGAGAACGTAAAATACATTGGGGACCTAGAACTTTAGACTTAGATATAATTTTTTATGATGATGATATTATAAGTGAAGATGATTTAATAGTTCCGCATCCAGATATGAAAAATCGTGATTTTGTATTAAAACCATTAATGCAGATTGCTCCGTATAAATTACATCCTGTATACAGAAAAACCATCAGCGATATGTATGCTGAATTGATGGCTAAAAAACAGTAGAAATAAAAAAAGTTGTAATCAAATGATATATAATCAAGTGATTACAACTTTTTTGTTATTTAATAAATTGTTTAATTGTTTGTTCGACTAATTCTAAATCTACAGTGGTATTATAACAAGGGCCATTAGGTCGGATATTTAAAACTCCAGCAGCTGGCAGAGGATATACATCTTGTATGCCACTTGTTAAATCGCGTTCACAAGCAATAGCTAATAACATTTTAGGGCGGAGTTCTTTGGCGATTTTACGAGCTAAAGTTCCACCTGTTGCCACACGGAAATGAAAACCCATTCTATTTGCCATATCGATTAATGGTCCAATAGTACATTGATTGCAATGCTTACAATTATTGATGTCATGAGTTATTTTGTGTGGGCAAGTTGCTAGTTGTAGACAGTGTGGGGAGATAACTAATAAGTCTTTAGCTTCTACTTTGATGTTTTTATGTGTGAGTATATAGTTATTTAAGGCAATAAAAGAACGTTCAATTTCACGTCGTCCTATGCCGAAGATTTTTCCCCAGAGTATGATAATAGGGAAAAGAAAATTGATAAAATTGAAGATATATTTATCAAGAAAAGAAAAGGCTTTTATATTTGCTATGTTGAAAATCATATTTAAAATGAATAGACAACAGAAAATAAATACTATGCTAACAATGGTAAAAGCTAATTGGGCAATAAAAGCTAAGTCTAAAACAACTAGGCGTGGATAACATAACCAAATAATCAAATAGGTGAGAAACATTATACTAAATAAGCTAATAGTAGCTAATTTTATAAATAAGCGTTTTTTAGTATTTTTTAAAATATCATTATACATATAGTTTATCCTAATCTTTCGTGTAGTGTAAAATTGGTAAAAAATTAGTAAGAAAGCGAAAATAGCTGGGCTACTTTCGCTTGTTACGTTTAGATAAAAGATACATTATTTTCAAGTTCTTGTTTATGACCGTTTATATATGAACTTGCTGGCATTTTTGCTTTATTAGGTGGTTGGATTTCAAGAAGTTCAATCGCACCTTCACCAGTAGCTACAATAATACTTTGTTTAGTTAATTTTATGATTTGACCAGGATTTCCAGTTCCTGTAGTTACTCTTGTTTGCCAGATTTTAAATTTTTTATTGTTTAAAGTAGTATAAGCGACTGGCCAAGAATTCAATCCACGTACTAAATTATGGATATTTTGGGCAGATTTTGTCCAATCAATGCGACAATTATCATTGTTTAACATTTTAGCATAGCAAGATAAATTGTCATCTTGTTTTTCGCGAGGAGCTTTATTTTCTTCGATTAATTGAACTGTTTGTAATAATAAATCAGCACCTTGAACCATTAATTTGTCATGAAGTTGTGCTGTAGTCATATCTGGAGTGATTTCAGTAGTAGCTTTTAATATCATATCGCCAGTATCTAAACCAACGTCCATATACATAGTAGTGATACCAGTTTCTTTATCGCCACTGATGATTGACCAGTGGATTGGAGCTGCACCGCGCCAACGAGGTAATAATGAACCATGTACATTTACACAGCCAAGTGGCGGTATATCAAGTATTTCTTTAGAAAGAATTTGACCAAAAGCAACAACGATAATTAAATCAGGTTTTAATTCGCGAAGCTCAGCTACACATTCTGGTGTTTTGATTTTTTCTGGCTGATATACTGGTAAATTATGTTTTAGAGCATATTCTTTGACAGGGGACATAGCTAATTTTTGACCACGTCCTTTTGGTCTGTCTGGTTGTGTATATACAGCAGTTACATTGTAGTGTTGATTTAAAATATCTAAGCAAGGTACAGCAAATTCCGGAGTACCCATGAAAACAATATTTTTTATTGGCATGGAAAACACCTCTTATTTTTGAGCTTTATGAAGATTATTGGCAATATCGATAAATAATCTTCCATGTAAATGGTCTATTTCGTGTTGAAGACAACGTGCAAGAAGCCCTGTAGCAGTAATGCGATGACGTTTTCCACGACGATTTAAATATTCAACGCTTACTTTAGCAGCACGTTCTACTTCACCATAAATTTCTGGTACACTTAAACAGCCTTCAGTGTCTATCTCAGTGCCTTCTTTGCGAATAATAGTAGGGTTGATGAGTTCTAAAAGTCCTTCACCTACATCGATAACTACTACTTGGATAGATTGACCAACTTGTGGTGCAGCAAGACCTACACCATTAGCTTTATACATAGTTTCTGCCATATCATCAAGTAAAGTACGGATTGTTTTATCAATTCTTTCAATTGGTTGAGCTTGTTGTTTTAAAACAAGGTCACCAGCTTTTTTTATATCTAAAATAGCCACGAGAATTCCTCCTATAAATTCAAAATTAACTGATATAAATTTTAACATAGGAAAGAGTATAAAGCAAAGATAATAGTATTTATGGTATAATAAGAAATGTCAAAAAATTGAATTGGAGAATAATAGCTTATGAATAGAAGTAGAACATATTTGACACCAAATCGACATGAAAAATACATGGTAGTAGATGGCTATAATATAATAAATGCATGGGAAAGTTTAAAGAAATTCATCAATGATGATTTAGATTTTGCTAGAGAAAAATTAATTCATCTTTTAATGGAATATGGACAGTATGAAAAATATGATATTACTATAGTTTTTGACGCACAATATACTAATGCGGAAGAAAATGTTGAAGAAAAATCTAAACATTGTAAAGTGGTTTATACAAAGGAAAAAGAGACAGCTGATAGTTATATTGAACGCAGTGTATATGAAGCTACTAAATATTATGGTAGAGAAGTATATGTAGTAACTTCTGATGGAGCAGAGCAATCTTTGATTTTAGGAGCAGGAGCATATCGTATTTCTGCAAATGAATTGTGGCGAAGAATAAAACATAGCAAAAAAAATATTCGCGATGAATATACAGGTGAGCATGTATTGCCATTGAGAAGAAGTGAAATTGGTTCAAGAATAAATGATGAAGTTATGGCAAAATTAGATGAACTCAGAAAAAGAAAAAGTTAAATGAAATAATTTAGATTTAATAATATGATGATAAGCTATTGCAAATAGTAGAAATTATTTTATAGAGATATTTTTTGTATAAATGTATAAAATCTTGCATAGATAAATTTTCTATGCTATACTAGTTAAAGAAGTTAATTTGATTATTCCTTAAAGAGTGGGTAGACGCCCACTCTTTACTTTATATTGGGGATAATATTACAGGAGGTGTTTCGATGGCAAATCGTGTGGAAGAAGCAGTTGAAAAAATTGCTGAAGAAATTTTAGCTAATACTGATTATGAACTTGTTGATGTAGAGTATGTAAAAGAACGTGATTGGTTTTTACGTGTATACATCGATAAAGAAGGTGGCATTGGCCTTGATGATTGTCAGGAAGTAAGCGGCCTACTGGATGAAAAGCTTGAAGAATTAAATATTATCAATGACCGCTATATTTTGGAAGTGTCTTCACCAGGACTTGACCGTGCGTTGAAAAAAGAAAAAGATTTTAAACGCGAAATGGGCAAAGTGGTGGATATTACATTATATAAGGCTATTGATGGTGAAAAAATGATAACTGGTAAATTAACTGGTTATACAAAAGATATTATTACTATTGATGAAACTAGAGAAATAGCATTAAAAGATATTGCTTTAGTTAGATTGCATATTGATTTTTAAATTAAGATTAAGGAGTAAATGTAATTAAATGGCAACCAAAGATAAAGGCTTTTTAGATGCGTTAAAAGAAGTTGGACAGGAGAAAGGCATAGCACCAGAAGTATTATTTGAAGCAGTTGAAGCAGCATTAGTATCTGCTTATAAAAGAAATTTCAACACTGCTTCTAATGTACGTGTGTATTTAGAAAGAGCAACTGGCGAATTTCATGTATACGCTCAGAAAAAAGTTGTAGAAAAAGTGGAAAATAAAGTTACAGAGATTTCTTTATTACAAGCTCAAAAACAATTTGGCGAAAGCATTGTTTTAGATGATGTAGTAGAAGTAGAAGTAACACCTGCTAACTTTGGACGCATTGCAGCTCAAACTGCAAAACAAGTAGTAGTACAGCGTATTAGAGAAGCAGAACGTGGTATTATTTATGAGGAATATTCTAACCGTTCTAGTGATATTTTAACTGGTACTGTACAGAGAATGGAAGGTCATAATGTATTTATTGACCTTGGTAAAACAGAAGCTGTACTTGCACCATCTGAACAGATCAGCACAGAACAATATAAACATAATGACCGCATTAAAGTTTATGTAGTAGAAGTAAAGAGAACTTCTAAAGGTCCTCAGATTTTAGTATCTCGTACACATCCTGGCTTATTGAAAAGATTATTTGAACTTGAAGTACCTGAAATTCAGGAAGGTACAGTTGAAATTAAATCTGTAGCTCGTGAACCAGGTATGCGTTCCAAAATAGCGGTATTTTCCGCAAATGAAGAAATAGATCCAGTTGGTTCTTGTGTAGGTCAAAAAGGTTTACGTGTTCAAGCTGTAGTAGATGAACTTCGTGGCGAAAAAATTGATATCGTAAAATGGAATGAAGACCCAGCAAAATATATAGCAAATTCTTTAAGCCCTGCAAAAGTTGTATCTGTTGCAGTAAATGAAGAAAAGAAAATGTCTAGAGTAATCGTACCAGATTATCAATTATCTTTAGCTATTGGTAAAGAAGGACAAAACGCTAGATTGGCTGCAAAACTCACTGGTTGGAAAATCGACATTAAGAGCGAAACTCAAGCTGCAGAAGAAGGCTTTGATTCAGACGATATGAACATGGTTAATGTTGTAAGTGAAGAATCTTTTTCTGTAGATTAATAATAGGGAGCGATAAGTAATGAAAAAACTTCCTGTTCGTTTATGTGTGGGTTGTCAAGAACCTCATAATAAACGTGAAATGATTCGTATAGTTAAAAGTCCAGAAGGTGAATTCAATGTAGATTTCACCGGTAAGAAATCTGGACGTGGTGCTTATATTTGTAAGAATATTGAATGTCTAAATACAGCAGTGAAACAGCGTCGTTTAGAAAAATCTTTTAAATGTCAGATAGATAATTCAGTATATGAACAGCTAAAAGAGGAATTTGCCAAACTTGATGAACAATAAGGTTAAATTAATAAATATTGTAAGCATTGCATGTCGTGCTGGTAAAGTTATGTCTGGAGAATTTGTCATTGAAAAAGCTTTAAGTAGTAAAAATAATATTAAATTGATATTATTGGCAAATGATGTTGCTGAAGCGACAAAAGCTAAATATGAAAAAATGGCAAAAAATAGTAAAGTTTTGTTGAGATATACAGAACTTACAAAAGATGAGATGGCAAATTCTATTGGGAAAACTGATAGAGCAGCTATAGCGATTTGTGATGAAGGCTTTAAGAAAGCCATTTTAAAGATATTGGATAATTGAAAACCCTGGGGGTGGCTTAATGTCCAAATATAGAATTTATCAATTAGCTAAAGAGTTTTCTTTAGATAGTAAAAAAATAATTGATATTTTAAATAAAAATAATATTAATGTTAGTAACAACCTAAACTTGGTTGGCGAGAAAGAACGTGAGGTTATAGCTAGTATCGTGAATAATAAAGATAATAATAAACAACAAACAGCAAAAAAAAATAATCAGCAGAATGTAAATCATAAAAATAATAATTTTGCAAATAATAATAATAACAACAATAAAAACAAAAATAATCAGAATAATACACATCAGAACAATAATCGCAATAATACTAGAAATAATGCTAGTGCAAGTGAACATAAAACAAAAAATACTCCAGTAAATAATACTGCTAATAATAAAAATCGTAACAATAAAAATAATCGTCCACAAAATAACGATAAAAACAACAATCGCAATAACAATAAGAAAAATAATAACAACAATAATAATTTTAATAATAAATTTGCTGGCAATAAAAAGAATAAAGGCAAAAATACTAAGCCTGTAGTGGAAAACAAACCACAAGAAATCATTCGTCCAAAACATATTAAAGTTGGCGAAACAATTACAGTTAAAGAATTAGCTAGTAAAATGACATACCCTGTAACAGATGTTATCAAAAAATTAATGTTACTTGGTACAATGGCTACAATCAATCAGGAACTTGATTTTGAAACAGCTTCTTTGATTGCAGAAGAATTTGGTATTGCTGTAGAGGAACTTCCACCTGAAGTTGATTTAACAGAAATCCCAGAATTTGAAGATGACCCTAAAAACTTAGCACTTCGTCCTCCTGTTGTAACAGTAATGGGACACGTTGACCATGGTAAAACTTCTTTACTTGATGCTATTCGTAAAACATCTGTAACATCAAATGAAGCAGGTGGTATTACTCAGCATATCGGTGCATATCAAGTTATGTGTAATGGTCAAAAAATTGTATTCTTAGATACACCAGGTCATGAAGCTTTCACAGCTATGCGTGCTCGTGGTGCTCAGGTTACAGATATAGCTGTACTTGTAGTTGCAGCTGATGATGGTGTTATGCCTCAGACTTTAGAAGCTATCAACCATGCTAAGGCAGCAAAAGTGCCAATCGTTGTAGCTATCAATAAAATGGATAAACCAGGTGCAAATCCTGACCATGTAAAACAACAGCTTGCTGAACATGAACTCATTCCAGAAGAATGGGGCGGTACTACAATCATGGTACCTGTTTCCGCGAAGAAAAAAGAAGGTATTAATGACCTTTTAGAAATGATCTTATTAGTAGCAGAAGTACAAGAACTCAAAGCTAATGCTAATCGCGAAGCTCGTGGTGTAGTAATTGAAGCACGTCTTGATAAAGGTCGTGGTCCTGTAGCTTCTGTACTTGTACAAAATGGTACACTTCATATCGGTGATTTTATTATTGCAGGTACTGCTTGTGGTAAAGTTCGTGCAATGATTAATGACCGTGGTGAAAAAGTTAAAAAAGCTGGCCCTTCTATGCCAGTAGAAATTTTAGGTCTTGCTGATGTTCCAGAAGCTGGGGACGAACTTGCAGCATTAGATGAAAAACTTGCTAAAACTATTGCTGAAAAACGTATTGAAAAACAGCGTAATGAACTTATGCGTTCTAAGAAAGTTTCTTTAGATGATTTATTCAATCAGATTAACGAAGGCGATATCAAAGAATTAAATATCTTGATTAAAGCTGACGTTCAAGGTTCTGTAGAAGCAGTGTCTTCTTCACTTTTAGGTCTTAATAAAAATGAAAGCGAAGTTCGTGTAAGTATTGTTCACTCTGGCGTTGGTGCTGTAACTGAATCTGACGTAATGCTCGCTTCTGCAGCAAATGCTTTAATTATTGCATTTAACGTACGTCCAGATGCAAATGCACGTAAATTAGCTGATACTGAAAAAATTGATATTCATACTTATCGCGTAATTTATGAAGCTATCGATGATATTCAGGCAGCTATGAAAGGTATGCTTGCACCTAAATATAAAGAAGTAATTCAAGGTAAAGTAGAAATTCGTCAAGTTATGAAATTCTCCAAAGCTTTAGTTGCTGGTTCTTATGTACTTGAAGGTAAAGTATGTAATAACTCTAAAATCCGTATTATTCGTGATAATATTGTATTATACGAAGGTCAGATTGAATCTTTACGTCGTTTCAAAGATGATGTAAAAGAAGTAGCAACTGGTTATGAATGCGGTATTACTATTGATAATTATCGTGACTTTAAAGAAGGCGATATCCTTGAAGTATATGATATGGAAGAAATTCCACAGAAATAAGGAGTATATTAATGGGAAGCGTTCGTATAGAAAAAGTACAAGAATTGATTAAACAAGAAGCTAGTGAAATCATCATGAGAGAATTGAAAGACCCTCGTATCGGTTTTGTAACTATTACAGAAGTTGATGTATCTAGTGATTTACACAATGCTAAATTATATGTAAGTATTTTGGGCAGTGATAAACAAATCGAAGATACATGGAAGGGCTTAAATTCTTCTTTAGGTTTCATTCGCAGAGAATTAGCGCATCGTATTCGTTTAAAATTTATTCCAGAAATTAAATTTTTCATGGATACTTCACTTCAATATAGTGCACATATTCAAGAATTATTGATAAAAGTGCAAAAAGATGAGGAGCAAAAATAATGGAAGTAACACTAAAACAAGCTGGTGAATTAATTGAAAAAGCTAATAAAATAGTGTTATCTTCTCATGTAAATCCTGATGGTGATAATGTTGGTTCAACTTTAGGGCTATATCATGCCCTAAAGGGAACTAATAAAGATATAAAAATTTTATTAGATGATGATTTACCAGATAATCTCGGTATGATGGAAGGTTTAGATTTATATCAAAAACCTCAAGATGGTGAGATTATAGAGTGTGATTTACTTGTGATTTTAGATGTTGATGTTGACCGTATCGGCAGAGTAAAAGATGTAGTAAAAGCACCTATTTTGAATTTAGACCATCATATATCTAATACAAAAGTATCTGATTATTGCTATGTTGATGCTAAAGCGGCAGCTACAGCTCAAATTGTCTATAGTTTAATAAAAGAAATGAATTGGCAATTTAATTTAGAAGCAGCTACATGTATTTATACAGGTCTTTGTTCTGATACAGGATTTTTCTGTTATAGCAATACAACACCTTATACATTAAAAGCTGCTGCGGAATTATTAGAAATTGGTGTAAAACCAGATAAAATTTCTGAAGTATTTTACCAACGTTCTTTTTCTAGTGTAAAGGCAGCTGGAAGAGCTATAGATACTATTGAGTTATATCATGATGGCAAAATTGCTTTGATGATTATTGATAAGGCTTTAAAAGAGTCTGCTGATAATACAGAGGGCTTTGTTAATTTTGCTAGAAATATTCGTGGTGTAGATGTAGCTGTGATGATTAAATATGCTGATGATGAAGTAACTAGAGTAAGTATGCGTTCAAAATTAGTAAATGTCAGTGAGATTGCTCAATCTATTGGCGGTGGCGGTCATATTCGTGCAGCTGGTGCGACTGTATATAAAAATCTTATGGAAGCAAAAGATATCGTACTTAATGCTATTATCAAAGGAATGAATAAAGAAAATGCCTAATGGATTTGTAAATGTTTTGAAGGCACCAGGAATAACTTCACATGATATTGTATCTCATTTACGTAAAGTTTATGGGTTGAAAAAAGTTGGTCATGCTGGGACTTTAGATCCTGCTGCTGCTGGAGTTTTGCCAGTGGCACTGGGAAAAGCTACAAGAATGCTTGAGTATATGGACGATGTAGATAAGTCCTATAAAGTAGAAGTAACTTTTGGTCTAAGTACTGATACTGGTGATGATACAGGAAAAATCATTGAAACGATGGAAAATTATACTATGCCTACAGATGAAAAAGTAAAAGAGGCATTAGAAATATTTCGTGGTGAAATAAAACAAAGACCACCAATGTATTCAGCTATTAGAATTAATGGTGAAAAAGCGTATAATTTGGCTCGTAAAAATATAGAAGTAGAAATGCCAGAAAGAGATGTTGTCATTCATGATATTAAATTTCAAGAGATGACACAAAATGGTTTTATTTTTGAAGTAGTTTGTTCTAAAGGTACTTATATTCGCAGTTTATGTATGGATATTGGTAAATATTTAGGAATACCTACAGTGATGAGTTTCTTAATTCGCACTCATGTAGGAGCATTTAAATTAGAAGATGCATTTACTACAGAAGAAATAGGTTTATTACCACATATGGCGCTATTATCAATAGATTTTCCGATAAAGCATTTACCAAAATATGTTATTTCTGATGAAGAAGCAGTAATGATTAAACAAGGTAAACAAATTGCTGTTAAAGAAGATGAAGAAATAACAGAAAAATTTATTCGTTTATATAAAGATAAAGAGTTTGCTGGTATAGGTCGTTATGTATTTAGCGAACATAAGATAGCACCACATAAGGTAGTATTATAAAATGAGAAATATAAGAGTATGAATGATAAGAAATTCATACTCTTTTTTCATAAAGATGATATTTATTATATGATATAATTTGATGTAGATAATAAAATATAAGGAGAATTATTTTGCAAGAAAGATTACAAAAATTTTTAGCTCGTACAGGGATTGCTTCTCGTCGTGGAGCAGAAAAATTAATTACAGAGGGTAAAATTCGCGTCAATGGGGTAGTTGTTACTGAATTAGGTACGAAAGTTGACCCAGTGAAAGATAAAGTTTCTTATAATGGAAAAATGCTTAAAGTAGAAGCAAAAAAAGTTTATTATATGCTCAATAAACCAAAAGGGTATATCTCTAGTGTAAAAGATGAAAAAGGTAGAAAAACAGTTGTAGATATTTTATCTGATGTAGAAGAAAGAATTTTCCCTATTGGTCGTTTGGATTATAATACAGAAGGTTTATTATTACTCACAAATGATGGCGAATTTATGAATAAATTATTGCACCCTAAGTACGAAATCGGCAAAACTTATGTTGCAAGAATAGATGGCATTATTAATATGGAAGATTTGGATAAATTAGCAAATGGTGTGAAATTGGAAGATGGCAAGACTGCACCTGCTGATGTGTATTTAGATTCCATAAATAAAACTTTGAAAGAATCTCGTGTGGAAATCACTATTTATGAAGGTAAAAATCGTCAAGTTCGTCGTATGTTCAAGGCTTTAGGATATGAAGTTAAAGCTTTAAAACGCATAGCTTTTGCAGGTCTTACTTTGAGTAAATTAAAACGTGGAGAATATAGAAAATTAACTGAAACTGAATTATTGCGTTTGCGTAAAAAAATAGGAGATAAATAATGCGTAAAGTTATTGTTGTTGGCGGTGGTGCTGCTGGACTCATGGCGGCTGTCAGTGCTGCACAAAATGGTGCAGAAGTGATGTTATTGGAAAAAAACAATCGCTTAGGTAAAAAATTGTTAATTACTGGTAAAGGTCGTTGCAATGTAACAAATACAGCACCATTGCAAGAGTTTGTAAAAAATATTCCTGGTAATGGTAGATTTTTATATAGTGTATTTAGTAAATTTTTTAATTGGGATATCAGAAGCTTTTTTGAAGAATTAGATGTGCCATTAAAAGAAGAACGCGGTGGACGAATTTTTCCTGTAAGTGATAAAGCCATTGATATTGTAAATGCTTTTGAAAAGATATTGCATAGATTAGCTGTACAGATAAAGTTAAATGAAAGTGTAAAATTTTTAAAAGTAGATAATAATAAAGTAACAGGTGTAATCACTGAAGAAGATAAATTATATGAAGCTGATGCTGTTATTTTAGCTACAGGTGGCTCATCTTTCCCTGGAACAGGCTCAACAGGCGATGGTTATCGTATGGCAAAACAGATAGGTCATACTATTGAAGATTTATTTCCAGCACTTGTACCTTTAGAATGTGAAGAAGATTGGGTAAAAGATTTCCAAGGTTTATCACTTCGCAATGTAAATTTAAAGGTATTAGTTGATGGTGATGTAAAAAAAGAAATGTTTGGTGAAATGTTATTCACTCATTTTGGTGTAAGTGGGCCAATAATTTTGACTTTAAGTCGTGATATTGCTAAATGGTTAAGAGAAGGAAAATTGGTAGAATTATCTTTAAATCTCAAACCTGCTTTGACAAAAGAACAGCTTGATAAACGCATTTGTAGAGATTTTGAAAAATATAGTAGAAAACAAATAAAAAATGCTTTAGGCGATTTATTGCCAAGCAAGATGATTAGTACAGTGATTGATTTAGCCTTTATTGATGAAAATAAATTTGTAAATCAAATAAGCAAGGCTGAACGTGAAAGATTGGTTGACTTATTGCAAGATATGGTGATGACTGTTACAAAGACAAGACCTCTTAGCGAAGCTATTGTAACAGCTGGCGGTATTTCTACAAAAGAAATAAATCCTAAAACTATGGAGTCAAAACTAATTAAAGATTTGTATTGTGTTGGCGAAGTAGTAGATGTAGACGCTTTTACAGGCGGATATAATTTGCAAGCAGCTTTTTCTATGGGCTTTGTTGCTGGTGAAGCTAGTAGTTTAGAGTAATATTTTTTAGCAAATAGTTTTTTTGAAAAAAATTTCATGCTATACTATAAATTAGATAGGATTTATTTAATTTTATAGTAAGGTGGGATTGAAGCTCGATGAAAATATCAACTAAAGGTAGATATGCATTGCGATTGATGTTAGATATCGCATTAAATGATGCAAAAACACCGGTTCGAATAAAGGATATTGCTGAACGACAGCAGATTTCAGATAAGTATCTGGAACAAATAGTATCTAGTTTAAATAAGGCAGGATTTGTAAAAAGCTTGCGTGGACCGCAGGGCGGATATCGACTGACTAAAAAACCAGAAGAGTATACAGTAGGCATGATTTTACGTTTGATAGAGGGAAGTTTAGCCCCAGTAGCTTGCCTTGATGACGATATCAATAATTGTACACGTGCAGATAGATGTCCAACATTAATTCTTTGGGAAAAATTATATGATGCTATAAGTGAAGTTGTGGATAATATTACTTTAGCGGATTTAATTAGTTGGCAAAAAAATATGAAGTAGAGGAAAAAGATTAATTAATATGCCTACTAAGGTAAATTAATTAATCTTTTTTTATAATTAATTTTATTATGGAGAATAAGGAGGGTATCTTAATGTATGATGAATATATAGAAAAACAATTGGTAGAAATCAGTAAATGGGAACAGCAAAAACCCAGCGTAGTCAATACTGGAATGAATAAGATTTTTTCACCTATGAGTAAATTTACGAGAAAAGTAATTCCAGAGGTGGTAGTGGAAAAGGCAATATATCATGCCCATGATATTGGTCAAAAATTAGCAAGTAAAAATGATATTTTGAAAAATGCTGGTGTAGATACTATCGAAGAATTGCGTCATAAGGATTTGGCACTATCTGATAAATTAGCTAGTAATGTGCATAAATGGGCGATAGGTTTTGCTGGTTCTGAAGGGTTTGCTACAGGGCTTGGCGGTACAGCAACAATGGTAGCTGATGTGGGGGCTGTTATAGTTTTAGCTTTTAGAACTATTCATAAAATTGCTATGTGTTATGGGTATGAAGTGAAATCAGCTGAAGATAAAGAATTTGTGTTGAATATTTTGTCTGTATCAGGTGCTAATGATATGAAAGAGAAAAAGGAAGCATTATTGGCATTGAAATCAGATTTTTTACAAAAGAAAATAATTGAAGAAGTTTTAATGAGTAATTTAGTCAAGAAAGTCGCTAAACAATTGGGTATTAATTTGACTAAACGTAAGTTGATGCAGATAATGCCGATTATAGGAGCAGGCATAGGTGCAGCAGTTAATGCTTCATATATAAATGATATCGCATGGACAGCTCGTCGTTCGTATCAATTAAAATGGCTTGTTGATAATGAATATATAGATGCTAATAATTTGAATAATATTTAAGGAGTTTTAATTTAATGAAACAGATGAAAGTTGGTATTGTAGGAACAGGTTTAATCGCTTCTTTGATGGCAAAAACTTTGAATGGATTAAATGATGAAAATATAAAAAATTATGCAGTAGCTTCAAGAACTTTGACTAAGGCAAAAGCATTTGCAGATGAATATAAAATAGAAAAAGCATATGCTTCTTATATGGAATTAATTCAAGATGAAGATATTGATTTAATCTATATTGCTGTACCACATAATGAGCATTATCGCATAGCTAAATTATGTATAGAAAATAAAAAGAATGTTTTATGTGAAAAACCTTTTACTGTAAATGCAGAAGAAACAAAGGATTTATTAGCTTTAGCTAAGGAAAATAATGTACTTATCACTGAAGCAATTTGGACAAGATATATGCCTTCACGAAAATTAATAAATGATGTTATTGCTTCTGGCATTATAGGGCAAGTACATTCAATTCAGGCAAATTTAGGTTATCCGCTTAAAGATGTTAAACGTATGATTTCTCCAGAACTTGCTGGCGGTGCATTGCTTGATGTAGGTGTATATACAGTTAACTTTGCTTTGATGGTATTTGGCAATGATATAAAAGATATTTTTGCAAAAGCTGTGATGTCAGATAAAGGTGTAGATTTGACAGATAGTATAACAATCACTTGGAATGATGGGAAAATGGCAGTTCTTCATGCTTCTATGATGACACCAACAGATAGATGTGGTTTTATTTATGGAGAAAAAGGTTATATTTGTGTAACTAATATCAATAATCCTGAAGCAATAAAAATTTATGATATAGAACATAATTTAATCAAAGAAGTAGAAATACCAAAACAAGTAACAGGATATGAATATGAAGTTTTAGCTTGTGTTAAAGCAATTGATAAAAATGAATTAGAATGTGAAGCAATGCCACATAAAGAAACTATTTTCGTCATGGAAATATTAGATAAGATACGCAATCAATGGAATATGAAATATCCTTTTGAAAAATAAATAAGTAGAAAAAGAAAACGCCTTATGATTAAGGCGTTTTTACATTGATAAATAATTTTAATGATAATTTAATCAAACTAGGTGAGTAAGTTTATTGAGCTTAAGATAGATAATTTGTATAATAGAGTTTAGATAGGGTATAGATTTAAGAGGTGAAAATATGATGGATAAAATTATAGATTGTCATATGCATTTTTCAGCTAAAGGGATATTTAATAAAACAGCTGAAAATATTGGTTTAAAATGTACCTTAGAAGAAGTACAAAATGAATTTAAGAAAAATAATATAGTTTTAGGTATTGGCATGGGTGTGGATATTTGTGAAGAAAATAGTCTTAGTAATCCACAAATAATATATCATGGAAAAGAAAAATTTCCGCCTTTTTTAGCACAATGTTTAGGTATTAATGCATTGGCTATTAATAAGGAAAATCTTAAAGATACATTAGATAGTTTTAAGCAAAAATTAGAAGAAAATTCAACAGTTGGGTTAAAGATTTATACAGGATATCAGCCATATTTGGCTACAGATAAGAAATATAGAGATTTTTATAAATTAGCACAAAAATATGATGTACCAGTGGTTTTTCATATGGGCGATACAGCAAATTCAATGGGAAAATTAAAATATTCACAGCCTTTGATTATAGATGAAGTGGCTGTTGATTTCCCTAAGGTGAAATTTGTAATTGCTCATTGCGGAACTCCATGGGTGGCTGATGCAGTGGAAGTAGTAGCTAAAAATAAAAATGTATATATGGATTTATCTGGCTTAATGGAAGGTAAATTTAAAGCTAAAAAACAGATAAAAGAATTTAAACCATATTTAAATATATTTAGGACATGGTTTAATTATTTACATGATTATCAAAAATTGATGTATGGCTCTGATTGGCCTTTAGTAGATATGAAAGAGTATATTAAAGTAATACAATCAATAATACCTAAAAAGGCTTATGATGACGTATTTTATCATAATGCTTTAAAGGTTTTTGATAGATTACCAGAATATTTAAAGAAACAGGAGAAAAAAATTTATGATTAAATTAAAGCTTTTAATGAAATCAATGTTTTTAGTTTGTGTATTGATGTTATCTATGGTAGGAGTATCTAGTGCAAGTGTATCCGTAACATCTGATAGCAAGTATTTTGATATTTCCTCAGGTTGTTTTGTACTTGAAGGAAATGTCTTAGTAAAGACTGATACAAGAACTATAGGAGCAGATAAAGCTCGTGTCAATTTAGTAACTAAAGAAGTATGGGCAAATGGCAATGTATATGTAGAAGAACCTCAAGAAGAAATTAAATTTAAAGGTGGCAGTGTCTATGCTTCTGATGAATTAAAAACAGCGATTATAAAAGGCGATGCTATTTTAGAAAGACCAGATATAACTATTCAAGCAGAAAAATGTTCTTTCAATTGGCGAACTAAAATAGCAGAATTTAGTGGATTAGTAGAAGTATGTCAAGATGGTAAAACAAATGTATATGATGTAATTCAATATGATGTAATTAATAATAAAATTATTGATGCAAAATAATAAAAAATATATTTGATAAAAAAAAGGCACTTATTAGTGCCTTTTTTTGTTAATTTAAATGTTCTTGATGATAAATTTCTAAATCCATGATAGCATCATAAACCATTTCACGAGTGATTTTGTATGGTACATGAACAATATCATTTGTAGTCATTACTTTATCTAATACAATATCGAGTTCTTCTTTAGTACTGATTTCAATATCCTTTAGACAAGTTGGTAATTTAGCTTGGCGGTTAAATGCATAAACTTTTTCAAATTCAGTTTGTTGTTTATCTAAGAGTAACATTACAAGTACGCCATAGCTTACAAGCTCGCCGTGAAGATGCTTTTCTCCTTGAGGAAGCATAGTACAACCATAATATATAGAGTGAGCAAGACAACTATTGTAATCATTTATAACAAGTACTGAAACAAGACCTGTACTTACGATTATAGTTAATACTACTTGTTCTAAGGCTTCACTTACTTGATGATTTTTAGCAGAAGTCAAAGCTTCAAGACCATATTGCAATAGAGTATCAGAACAATTTTTGCTGATTTGTACACCTAAAGCATTTGTATGGCTCATTTCATCATTACGAGAGGAAAAGCCAGTTTCATATTGTTTGGATAAAGCATCACCGATACCAGCCCAGATATATTCATAAGGAGCTTCAGTGATTATTTTTGTATTGATAAAGCTATGTAATGGGCTTTTTTGAGGAAAATATAATTCTTTGAAGCCATGAGTTTCATCATCATAAATTACGCAAACAGCTGTTACAGGAGAGCAGTTAGAGGCTATTGTTGGGAAAGAAAAAACAGGCTTATTTTCCATATCGCAAAGAGTTTTGCAAGTATCAATAGCACGACCACCGCCTACAGCAAAAACCATATCTGCTTTTTGAAATTGAGGATTTTGGGCAAGTTTTTTTATATTAGCATAAGTAGAGTCGCCACCATACCAGATAAAATCAATTATTTCAATATTAGAATTATGTACTCCAGCTAAAAGGGCATCTTTGGCTTTAGAAATTGCTGTTTTACCACCGATAACTACAGCTGTTTTGCCATAAGCACCACAAACTTTTGGAATTTGATTGTAAACATCACTGCCTACACTATATGAAGGTAAAAATACTGTATTCATAAATAAAACCACCTTATAATTAAATAATATCTTTAATATTATTATTTAAAACTTTTTGTATTTGCAAAGTGATTAATAGTTTATAACTAAAAAATAAAATTGTCAAGTTGTAAACTATATAATTAAAAAAATAAGTATGATATAATAATATAAAAAATTATATTAGGCGGTGATTTTATGGGTAAGGATAAAGGTTTGGAAAAATTTTTAAAAGAAGCAGAAGTTTTATTTGATGGCAATACATATAAGTTGAATATAGAAGAAAAAAATCAGATACAAGAAGCACTAGAAATGGCTTTTTGGGACGCAAAAGAAAGAAATAAACGAAAGAAAAAATAAATTATGCGAAAAAATATAAAATTAAGAGTGAAAAATTTAGTTAATAAATATCAAACAGCAGATCCATTTGCATTGGCAAAGGAATTAGATGTAAATATTTTATATGTGCCACTTCCTGAAAAGATACGTGGAATATTGGTGCGTGTTTTGCGAAAAAAGACTATTTTATTGAATGATAAATTGAATTATGAAGCTCAAAAAATTGTAATTTGTCATGAACTTGGTCATGTGCGTATGCATTGGCATGCAGGTTATTTTTTTCAACATGAAGGAATATATTATTCACCTGCTCATTATGAATGTGAAGCAAATGAATTTGCTATTCATTTATTGAATTATTCTAGTGATTTTATTTATGATAAAGATTATATATTAGAAGTATTGGCTAAGGAAAATCCTAATCCATATGAAGTGCATAAAATCATCAATGCTTTGATGCAAATTGAAAGTATTTAAAAATACCAGCTAAAATGATAGCTGGTATTTTATTTATCAGATGCTTATTGAATAGATTTTCCCAAATCTTCAGCTTGTTTTAATTGCTCTGGTTTATTTAAAATATCGCCAATATTCATATTTCCTCCAGCATAGACAATGCCTAGATTTTTCCAACCTAAATGAGATATTAATCCTTCATAAAAAGCCTTAACTGGTGCAAAATTATCAGAGGTATTTCCTTCTGAAGCCGTAAGTAAAATACATTCTTTTTGTGGATTTTCATAATTTGGATTTAATTCGGCTATAGCGAATAAACGATCAAAAGCACATTTTAGTTGACCTGTGATGCCCCAATAATACATAGGAGAGGCTAAGACTATGATGTCTGCTGTCTTGTATACAGGATAGATTTGCGACATATCATCTTTTTGTACACAAGGAGCGTCTTCGTTTTTACCTCCATTACAACAACCAAGACAGCCATGAATATTCATTTTTTGTAAATCAAAGCAAGTAACTTCATGACCTACAGTTTCTGCTCCTTTAGTAAAATATTTGATGAGTTCTTTTGTATTACCATTTATTCTGGGACTTCCATTTAAAATACAGATTTTTTTATGCATAAATTTACACCTCCAATGTTTATATTTATAATTATAACAGTGTAGATTATTTGCTTGAAGTACGCACATTTTTGTTAGATACTAACCAAAAGGAGAGTTTTGATGTTTAAAAATTATATTGAAAATGCTAATTTTGAAGATACAGGTTTTAGTTATACTTTATCATTAATACGAGGCAAGTATAAAATGGTTATTTTATACTGTTTAATGGAATTTAATATTGTCAGATACAATGAATTAAAAAGATATATAAAGACTATCTCACATAAAACACTTGCAGTATCTTTGAAAGAATTGGAAAAAGATGGCTTGATAATACGAAAGGAATATCCACAAATACCACCTAAAGTAGAGTATAGTTTATCAGATAGGGGAAAATCGCTCATGGAAATTTTAGATAGATTATGTGTATGGGGAGAGATACATAAAAATGATATGAAATAAAAAAGTCTAGTAAATTTACTAGACTTTTAGGTGGAAAATTATTTTTCTGCATAATATTTTCTATACATAGAAGGTGAAATAGAAAATTCTTTCTTAAAGGTACGTGAAAAGGCTAATTGGTCATCAAATCCTAATGAGGAAGCAATAATGGAAATAGAAAGCTCAGTAGTTATTAAAAGGCTACGGGCTTTTTTTAATTTTAGTTGCATTATATATTGTTTTGGTGATAAATGAAATTTTTCGTGGAATATGCGAGTTAGATAATTAGGATGAATGCCAAATTTTTTAGCGATATCCTTTAGAATTAATTTTTCTGCATAGTTGACGTCAAAATAAAATTTTAAATCATTAGCGAGAGATTTAGTTTGCATTTGATTTTCAGATAGATTAATATCCTCAAATAGTTGTGCGAGAATGAGGAACAAGAGGCTATTGGCTTTTAAATAATGAATGACATTATTTTCTTGAAGATTAATAATTTCATCAATTAGTGTTTTATATTTTGTTATATCTAAATTGTGAATGATATAAATATCATCAGTTTTTTTCATCATTTGATAGATATAGTTTTGAGAATTAATCCCTAAAAAACTAATCCATGTATAGCACCAAGGATTAGTAGCTGAAGCTTTGTAATAAGAAATTTTTCCCGAAGGAATTAAAAAAGCATCTCCTTGTTTTAGATTAAATGTTTGTTCATTGATATGAAGTGTGCCTTCACCACTGAGGACAAAATGGATTAATTGGTAATTTCTGTATTTGGGGCCATAACTATAACTAGGTTTACATTTTTCATAACCAGCACTATAAAATGATAAATCTGATAAAGATTTATAGTGTATACTATGTTGAGTTTCTTTATATTCTTTCATAGATAATATTATAAAATAAAAGGTTTGTTTTTTCCATATTTTGGTAAAGAAATACTATAGAAAAATCACTGTAACTATTATTTAATATATATGTAGTTTTTAGGAAAGAAGGAAAAGAATGAGCATAGATATTAGACAAAAATTTCATTTAGAGCCTAATGTAGGATTACTAAATGACCCTAATGGATTAATCCAATACAAGGGAATTTATTATGTGTTTTTTCAATGGAATAGGTTTGAAAAAAATCATACATATAAGGAGTGGGGATTATTTACTTCAAAAAATTTAATTGATTGGAGCTTCAAAGGAAGTGCTATTATACCAGACCAAGAATATGATTTTAATGGGGTATATTCAGGGAGCAGTTATGTTATAAAGGATAAATTATATATTTTTTATACAGGAAATAGGAAATATGATAATGAGCGGAAAAGCAGTCAATGTTTAGCTATTTCTAATAATGGGAGAAATTTTCTAAAAAAAGGAATAATTATAAATACACCAATAAAATATAGTGAACATTTTAGAGACCCTAAGGTTTTTGCAGGTAAAAATAATGATTTCTTTTTAGTCATAGGTGCGCAAACAAAACAAACAAAATTAGGAGCAATTGCATTATATCATTCGTTTGATGGTGAAAATTGGCAATATATGGGAAGTTTGGCTACATCAAATACGTATCAAATGATAGAATGTCCTGATATGTTTCGCATGGGAGATAAATATATATTATTTTACTGTCCGCAATATAGAGATAATGAAAAAGATATACCTTTAAAAAGTTTCTCTGTGTATAAACTAATTGATTTAGATGAAACTACAGGAGAAATTGATGATAAAAATTTAGATGAAAATTATTTTATGATGGATTATGGTTTTGATTTTTATGCTCCACAGACATTTGAAGATGATAAAAAAAGGCGAATTTTATGGGCGTGGATGTCTAGAATGAATGATGAGGAAGAAAAAGCTTTTGCTAAATTACAAGATAGCATACATTGTTTGACCATACCTAGAGAGATTTTACTTGAAAAAAATAGATTATATCAAAGACCTGTGAAAGAACTATATAATTTATTGGGGCAGGATATAATTATTAGAAAATGTGATGATGATCAATTTAATATTTTAAATGATAAGCATACAGTATATTTAAAATTAGAAAATATTGAAGAAGATAAAAAGATTGACTGGATTATAGAAGATGAATTTAAAATAAATTATAATTTCGAAAAAATGGAATTTTCCATTTATAGATTGAATTGGTTGACAAATAATTGGAATAAAAAATCTTGTAAATTAGAAAAAATTATTGATATGGAATTGTGGATAGACAATTCTAGTATAGAAATATTTATAAATGAAGGTGAAAAAGTATTTTCATCAAGAATATATCGTAAACATGAAAAGATATCAATAAGTGGGAATTTATGTGGTGAATTAATAGCGAAAAATATAGATAGGTAGGAGAGCAAATTATGGGAGATAAAGAATTAGCACAAAAGATTATTGAGTTAGTAGGAACTAAAGATAATATCGTTTCAGTTAGACATTGCGCTACAAGATTGAGAATTGTTGTAAGAGATAAAGATAAAATACAAGTAAAAATGATAGAAAGCATAGAAAAGGTAAAAGGTTCATTTTTTAATTCTGGACAATATCAAATTATATTGGGAACAGGTTTAGTAAATCGAATTTATAATGAAGTTATAAATATAATCGGCGAAAGTAATAATGCAGATGAAGTAAAATATGGCAATAGTTTTCAAAGAGCGATAAGAATGTTTTCTGATGTATTTGTGCCTATTATACCTGTATTAGTTGCTACTGGTCTTTTTATGGGTGTTCGTGGTTTACTTATGCAAGATGCTGTATTGGCTATCTTAGGAATTGATGCTACAAATATACCGGAATCTATGTTGACTTTTTCTAAAATATTAACAGATACTGCATTTGCTTTTTTACCTGCTTTAGTTTGTTGGTCTACTTTCCGCAATTTTGGTGGTAGTCCGGTAATTGGTATGGTTTTGGGCTTGATGTTAGTAAGTCCAAGTTTACCTAGTGCTTATGATGTAGGTGCAGGTAAGATTGAGCCTTTATTATTTTTTGACTATATCAAGGTATCAGGATATCAAGGTTCTGTGTTACCAGCTTTTGTTACAGGTGTTTTAGCTGCAAAATTTGAATGTTGGGTTAGAAAACATATACCAGATGTAGTTGATTTGATTATTACACCATTTTTGACTTTATTAGTAGGCATTGTATTAGCATTATTTGTTTTAGGCCCTATTCTTCATTGGTTAGAATTAGAATTGTTATTCTTAGTTAAGTCTATTTTATTCTTACCTTTTGGCATAGGTGGACTTTTATATGGTTGTTTTGGTCAATTATTTGGCATTTTTGGTATACATCATATTTTCAATTTCTTGGAAATCAGTATGTTAGCTCAAGATGGTTGGAATTATTTAAATCCGATAGGTACTTGTGGAAATGTGGCTCAAGCAGGCGCTGTATTAGCTGTAGCTATGAAGGCTGTTTCTAATAAAGTAAAACAGGTAGCATATCCTTCTTGTTTATCTGCTTTATTGGGTATTACTGAGCCAGCTGTATTTGGGGTTAATTTAAAATTTATAAGACCTTTTGTTTGTGCAATGATTGGTGGAGGCGTTGGCGGATTTTTAGCTTCTAATTTACAATTAAAAGCTACTGGTATGTCAATTACAGGTATTCCAGGAACATTATTATATTTAAATGAACAATTACCATTTTATATCTTAGTAAATGTCATTTCTTTTGCTGTAGCTTTTACAATTACATGGTTCTTTGGCTATAATTCCAAAATGGAAACAGGAACAGAAAAAGTCGAACAAGAAGAAAATAATGCAATGAATAAAGTTGATTTAAATGAAGATAACAAAGTTGTAGAAATTGCAAGTCCATTAAAAGGCGAAGTTTTACCATTAAATGAAGTAAAAGATGAAGCATTTGCTTCTGGTATTTTAGGAAATGGCATAGCTATAAATCCTAAAGAAGGTGTTTTAGTATCACCTGTTAATGGTGTGGTAAATGCATTATTACCTACATTACATGCTATAGGCATTACAACTCAAGAAGGCGTGGAATTATTAATCCATATAGGAATGGATACTGTAAAATTAAAAGGAGAAGGTTTTAAAGCTTTTGTAAAACAAGGTGATGAAATTAAAATTGGGCAAAAATTAATAGAATTTGATATAGATTTATTAAAATCTAAAGGGTATTGCTTAGATGTTCCTATTGTTATAACAAATATGATGAATTATACAGAAGTTGTTTGTACAAAAGAAACAAATATAAATATTGGTGAAAATCTTTTATCAATAAAATAACAAAATAATAAAATACAGCAAAATAAAAAGATAGAATACTTTGGTGAATTACACTTTTGTATTCTATCTTTTTTATTTAAATTAAAAAATAATATTAATTTTATTTAGCAAGTAGCGCCACCAACTAAATGTTTTTGTGCTTTTAAGTTTTCTTGCTTACGAGATAAGAGGTCATCTGCTAATAATTGTGCTTCTACATTAGCAAAACCTAATCTATCAATTGTATCGGAGAAACGTTCGCCAGTGATACCTTGTTCACGGAATAAAAGAATAGCTTTTTCGACAATGGCTAAAACTTCTTCTTTAGATGTGAAGATTTTGGATAATGGTTGACCTTCTTTTACGCGTTTGCCCCAACGACCGCCGATATAAACGCGATAACCATCTGTATAATTATCAAAGCAATGGAATGGGCATTTATTTACGCAAAGACCACAATGATTGCAATGTTTTTCATCGATAGTTATTTTTTTATCTATGATATTTAATGTTTTCATTGGGCATCTATTCATTGGTTGGCAAATTTTACAACCATGACATTTTGCATAATCAATTTGAGGAACGCGTTGACCGATGATACCAATATCATTTAGATTTGGTTTTACACAGTTATTAGGACAGCCCCCAACTGCAATTTTGAATTTATGAGGGAGTTTTACATCTCTATATCCTTTATAGAAACGTTGATGAATTTCTTCAGATAAAGCAAATGTATCAATTAAGCCATATTGGCAAGTAGTACCTTTGCAAGAAACTACAGGGCGAACTTTTGAGCCTGTACCACCTGTTTCAAGTCCTGCATTTTGCATTAGATATTCGCGTAATGGTTCAATATTATCATATGGAACGCCTTGAATTTCCACAGTTAATCGAGAAGTCATTGTTATTTCGCCACTGCCAAATTTATCTGCTGCTTCAGCTATAACTTTGCTTTCTTGAGCTGTAATTTTACCATTTCTAGTGATTACACGACCATTGAATTTATCTTCTGTATTTTTGTCTTGAAGGAAACCTAGAGCTTTTACAGCTTTTATTTCTTCAGGTGTTAATTTAGATGTAGTTTTTACTTTTACATCATTGAAGAAAAGACCACCTTCAAGGGAAAGTGTATTTGTATAACCTAGATGTCTTAAGCGATTTTGTAAGAAATATGCACGTTTACCTTTAGCGCATACTAAAAGAAGTTTTTCGTCTTTGCCGATACCTTCTATAGGTGCATTTACTTTTGCTAAATCTACATATTTAGCACCACGAATACTAGGAGCTAAACCAGCATCAATTACACGATAATCTTTTGCTTTACCAGCTAGATATTCAGCAGGAGTGATACTGATTAATTTATTGCTTAATTTATTTTGCATAATATGAACTGTTTGTACAAATGGATGAATAGCCGTGGAGAATGGAGGAGCATAACAGAAATCCATGCATTCACATTGTTCAATAGTAGCATCTAAGGAAATAGCTGTTACAGCAATATCTACCATTTTATCTACAGCACCGCTTCCAAGTGCTTGGAAACCTAAGATTTTATGTGTGGATTTATCTACGATTAATTTGGTGATGAAAGAGCTTGCATCTGGATAATAATGAGCTTTATCATCAACGACTGCCATTACAGTTTCTACATCGTAACCAGCATCACGAGCAACTTTTTCACTAAGACCTGTTCTTGCACAGTTTAGTTCTGGAAGTTTTACAATACCTGTGCCTAATACGCCAGGATAATTTTTAGGTGTATTATTTAAAATTTGAGCTAAGAGTCTGCCTTCTAAGTTGGCACTAGAACCCATTGGAGACCATTGAGCAGAATGTGTCATTCTGTTGGAAACCATAGCACAATCGCCAATAGCGTAGATATCAGGTAAATTTGTTTGTAATTGTTCATTTACAAGAATAGTTCCTTTGAACATTTCCATACCTGTATCATTTAAAAAGGCAGTATTTGGTCTGATACCAACAGATAAGATTACTAAATCTGCACTTAATTCACCAGCGGAAGTTTTGAGTGCAGAAACTTTATCATCACCTAAAACTTCTTGAGCAGCAACGCCAGTTAATACGCGAATACCATGTTTTTGTAAATGTTTTTGTACATAACTAGCAATTTCTGGGTCAATGACATTAGGCATGATTTGTGGAGCAAAATCGATAACTGTTACATCAACTTTTTGAGCTAGAAGATTTTCAGCAACTTCAAGACCGATAAAGCCACCACCAACAATAACAGCTTTTTTTACTTGATTGTTAGTAACATAATCTCTTATATTTACAGCATCATTAGGAAGGCGCAAAGAGAATACACCTTGTTTTTTTATACCTTCAATAGGTGGAGTGATAGGTGAAGCACCAGTAGCAATAATTAATTTATCATAAGCATAAGAAGCTTCTTCATTAGTGATTAAATTTTTAGCGATAACAGTATGATTATTATTATCCACAGCAATAGCTTCTACATTAGTTAAGACGTTTACACCTGTCATTGCAGCATATTTTTGTGGAGTATTAACAATTAGACTAGAGCGGTCTTCGATAAATCCTCCAATATAATATGGCAAACCGCAACCAGCATAAGAAATATCACCATCTTTAGCAATGATTGTGATATCTAAATCACGATTTTCTCGTTTTAATTTTGCAGCTGCTTTCGTTCCGGCTGCAACACCGCCGATAATTAGTATTTTCATAAGCGGATACCTCCAATAGAATATATACAATTTATTCTAAAATATAGATAGATTAAATTATATTTATTTTAGCACTTATATAAGTAAAAGTATATGAAATTATTTTAAAATTTATAAAATTTTTGTTAAAAGAAAAAGGCATAAATATTATGCCTTTATGGAGAGTAAGCATTTTTATTTAATTTTGGTGATGAATTGTTCAGGTATATAATTTAATAGACGACTAGGTCTACCTGAACTGGAGAGAAATAAAGCTTTTTTGGCACGAGTGATGGCTACATAGAAAAGACGTTTTTCTTCTTCAGTAATAGAGCCATTGCGTGTGCTGAAATATGATGGAAAAATATCATCATTCATGCCAGCTAAAAATTCATAATCAAATTCTAAGCCTTTTGCTTGATGAATAGTTATAATAGGGATTTTAGGATGAGAAGAAGTAAGAGCATCTAAATCTGTATTAGATAAACTAGCATATTGTAATAATTCTTTGATGCCATTTGTTCCTCGATGTGAGTTGAGTTCTGCTTTGGCTAATCTAAATAAATTGCGAATATTTTCTAAGCGAACAGCTCCATCTTGAGTTGCATTGGCTTTATAGATATTTACTAAATCGAATTCTTTAACGATTTGAGTGATTAGATTTTCTAAAAGTAGATTGTCGTTTAAAATATTATGCAGTTTTTGGAAAATTTGAGCTACATGAATGAATTTATTTTTTTGTTTATTGATTAATTCACTGCGTTTTTTAGCTGTAGGAATAATTTTATCTTCGAGCAATTTGTGCAATAATTCCCATGTAGCAAAAACATCATCTAGAGAATTATGGTTTGATTTTGTTTCAAATTGAAAATGATTACTCAGAAATTCAAGTTTATGATTAGGTAGGTTAGGATAAAAACGACGAACTAAATCTAAGGTATCAAAATTTATATTAGAGAAATCTACAGGTTTTAAGTTATGTTTTAATAGATTTTGATTGAGAATATCCATATCATAACCGCGAATATTATGACCTGTGATGATAGCATCTTGGATAAATTGACAAAATTCTTGAAGGACAAGCTCAGGATTTTTGCCATGAGTTTGTAAATATTCATCAGAAATATGATGTACTTTTTCAGAGTCGCCAACAGGTTTATCTGATTTTAGATAGCGATTGAATTCAGCTATTTTTTTCCCTTTGCGAATTTTGATGGCAGATAATTGAATTATATTGTCTGCAAAAATATCTGTACCTGTACCTTCAATATCAAAAACTATGATGTCTTTGGATAAGTAAGCTGAAATTAAGTCAGAAAAAGGTTCATAGTTTGGATTTTGGAAATTTGCATTGATGAAGTCAGATAAACGCAATCCATTTTGAAGATATTCAGCAGAAGATATTTGCTTGATAGTACGAATACCAATATTAGGAATTAAATTTATTAATATTCGCTGTAGGCTGAGATAATCATTAGGATTGATGAGATATTTCATAATGGATAGAACATCTTTTATTTCTTGACGTTTGAAAAAGCGGATATTATCTATTTGAATGAAATGAATAGGTTCTTCTTGATTTTTTTGATTATAAATATTGGCTAGATAATTTAGATGTAATGTTAAGTTTTGTAGATAATTGTTTTGACGAACTAAAATAGCTATTTGCGTAGGTGTTTTTACTAGAGGTAATAAATTTACGATATTTTGAAAAATCCATTTGGCTTCGTTAGCTAGAGAGTTTGCTTGTTTTAATTCTATTTTATGACCGAGTTCACTGCTTTTTGAAAGTAGATTTTTGGCATAGGAATGAAGGATAGTTTCTTTGCAAAAAAGATTTATCAAGGTATTGTATGCCATTTCTAAAAGTAATTTTGTAGAGCGATAATTTTCATTGAAATTAATGATTAAGGGGTTATATTTTTCAGTGAAGGCAGTTAAGATTTTTTGAGGATTAGAGCCACGCCATTCATAAATAGTTTGAAATTCATCGCCACAGAGCATGATATTATTAGCAGGAAAGAGATTTTCGAGCATGGTATATTCAAAAGAACTAGTGTCTTGCATTTCATCAATCATGATATATTTGTAGCGTTTTCGCCATGATGAACATATATTTTCGTCTTGAAATAAACGATAAGCATTGGCGATTAAATCTTTGTAATCTAAACCATGCATTTGTTGTAAAGCCAATTCATAGTTGATGATTATATTTAAACCATCAAATTGAAAAAATTTAATTAAATTATCGCTTTGTCGTTGATTGAATGTTTTGTTAAACTTCAAATGCTGATGATAAATAGTGATATAATCGGTTTCAATATCTTCGGTATAGATATGTTTTAAAGCTCGTTCTTGCTTTAATTGCTCAATACAATTTACGATATATTGAATATCTAAGGCTCTAGCTTTAGGAAAATTGGCGATAGTTTGTCTGATTAGCGTTTTTTGGTCTTCATCATCAAAGATGACAAATTCTTTAAATATTGTTTGTGCTTTTTTGGCGGTAGTGGTAATCACTTGATAAGCAAAGCCATGAATGGTGCGAATGGTGATTTTATTTGCTGTTTCAAAATCTAATTGCGAAGTGATGCGATTTTTTAATTCTCGACAAGCTTTATTAGTGAAGGTTAAGCAGAGAATTTCATCAGCATTGGCACGATTTTTATTTAAAATATTAGCTACACGATAAGAAAGTACATTTGTCTTACCTGTGCCAGCTCCTGCACTTAAGAGTATATTTTGATTTAATTCATTGATTACTTGTTGTTGTTTTTTATTGAAAGTAATAGACATGATAGACTCCTGATAAATTTATGTATATTTGTAGTTTAACATAAATAAAACCCCTTAGCATAATAATACTAAGAGGTTTTTAATTACATAGTTAAATTTCTATAATATGAAGTGATAAAGATACTAAATCCAATGATACCGGAAATAGAACCTATATACCAATAATATTTTATTTTACTAAGTGTAGTCAATGAAGATAATAAAATACCTATCTGCAAAAAGATTAAAGCATTACCAAAGTTAGTAGAAATCTCTTTTGTCAATAAATGACGTTGTTCTGCTTCCTGAGCTTTAGCTGTTAAAGTGATTTCTTCTTGCTTATATTGAGCAATTTCTTGTTCATAGATAGCTTTTTTAGCTAAAAGTTCAGTTTTTAAAGCATTATCTGTATCTTTGAGTTTGGCAAGTTCAATTTCAATAGTATAAAGTTCAGTTTCTAAAGTTGTTTTTTTAATCGTTTTTGCTTGGTAGTTTGACCAATGGTTAAAAGCTTCATTTTGACTTGTTACTACTTGGTTGCCTAGACTTGCAGCTTTGAAAGAAGCTAATGTGCCGACAACGGCTAAAATCAAGGTTGTAATTGCTACTAATAATTTTAAAGTTTTTGACCATGGCTTGTGGATAATTTCTTGTTTATATTCTGCTATAAAGTTATCATCTTCATCATTTAAATTAGTTTGTTGTTTCCTATCGGGGTCCATAAATCATCTCTTTCTTTTGTTTATAAATTTAATACATAGTTAATTATAACTTAAAACGATAAGAAATAGCAATGTTTTTATTTGTTTATAATTTAATTTTAATTTATTTACTTAATAATTTTTTTTCGGCAGGAATAATGATTTCTTCATAACGGTCTACTTTTTTATTTAAACGTTCAATTACTATATTCATAGCGTCAATTTGCTTTTGTAGGCGGTCGCGTTGTTCAATTAAGATATCTTTGCGAGCTTCTGCTGTATTTTCTTGATAAAAGAGGTGAACATAATCAATTAATGCTTCAATTTGAACGCCGATACAACTTTTTATAATACATTTAAAATTAGCATAAAATTATACGTATTTTAAGAACTGGTTTAGTATATGCATTAGAACGTTTATTATCTAATCTTTCTACAAATATTTTTTCTACGACGGAATGTATGATTTCTTTCTTTTGTTCTCTATTAGGATTTTTTATTTTATGGAATATATCATATAGATTATTTATAGAAAAGCTTTTTTTACTTTTATTTGTGGATTGTAAATTGCTTATTTTTTTATCTAAGTCATTTATTTTATTGTTTAAATCATTTATCTTATTATCAGCTATTTCTTGGTCTATCTTGCCATCAGCAAACCATTCAACAATTTTATTTTTGTTTTTTGATAATTTGTTTCTATCTTCGATTAGTTTATCTAGAAGATTATAAACATTATCTTTGAGTTGTGTTTCTTTTAAATATTTTTCAAGTGTTTCTTTAGAATAAAAAATATTTAATAATGTTTCCCAAACAGAATCTTCAAGAGCATAAATTGGAACTTGTCTGTTAGGACATTTTTTATCAGAACCAAACCAATTTAAAATATTAGTCCTACATTTAAAATAAAAATTATATTTTTCTTCATTTTCTTTTATTTTTCCTATTTTGGGAGTTTGTTTTATATTCATTATTTGACCACATTTTTCACAAAAAACCAATCCTTGTAAAATCCATGTTCGTTGTGTTCTTCTAGGATTAGTATTTTTTCTATTCATTATATTATTAGCTTTATCCCACGTTTCTCTAGAAATTATGCTAGGAACAGGAACACTAATCCATTCTTCTGGTGGTCGTTTGGTTTTCTTCATATTGTTTAAACTTATTTTCTCAAATTTATATATCATGGTATGGCGTATACCAGCATAAGTTTCATCTTTTAGCATAGTTCGAATAGTAGATTCGAACCAAATATTGTCTTTATTAATTATTTTTCTATTTATTTTCGGTTGAGGTGCAGGTATTTTTTCTGAATTTAATTTTTTTGATATACGAAATGCACTTAAATTATCTTCAGTAAACCATTTAAATATTTTTCGTATAACGATAGCTTCATCTTCTTTTATATCTAAATTTTGTTTTTCGTCATTAAATGTATAACCATATTTGGTTATTTTATCTAATTTACCTTGTTTTCTTTTTTCTATTTTACCTCTAATAGAACGTTCTTTTCTTAAAGCATTGTCAAACTGTGCTATACTACCCATTATTTGCATGGTTAGTACATCTTGTGGATTTGTTCCGTATTGAGCTCCATCAGTGGATATTATTTTTATATTTTTTTGTTGCAAAATCTTTATTATATAAGCTAATCCCATACTATCTCTGGATAAGCGATCTAATTTATATATTATAAGAGCATCATAATATTCTTTTTCTGTTTTTATGTCATTTAGCATTCTTTGTAATTCTGGTCTGTCTAAAAATGCTCCTGACTTTCCTTTATCTACATATTCATTTATTGTTATAGCACCTAAATCGTGAGCTTTTTTTCGGCAATCTACAAGCTGGGAATCTATACTGTATCCTTGTTCAGCTTGATGCATAGTAGAAACTCTTACATATATGGCTACATTTCTCATATTTTTCCTCCACTAAAAAAGGTAATAGCATTAAATCTATTACCTTTTCTTATAAATCTTCCATTCATAGTTACATTCACTTAAAAATTCATCTTTTGCTATTTCTTCTAACTCTTCATCGGTTAATTTATCATTTACTTCCAATTCTTTTATTTCTTTTTTTGTACCTTTATATATAGTTATTTTAAGTAATGCCATTATTTATTATCACCTTAATTCATTTTTATTTCATTCATTAAAGCAACCTGCAGAACTTTAGAAAAATTTATGTTTCTACGTTTTGCTTCATCGTTTAACCATTGAGGAATAGTAAGCGTCTTTTTTACAGATTTAGTAAAATGTTGGCGAGCATATTCTGCTACATCAACAGAAACTAAATTTACAAAAGCTTCAATGTAATCACTATCTTCGTCATCTTCACAATGTATGTCTATTTTATCTATAGGTGTTGGTGTAGGAAAATTATTACCATCTAATTGTTCTGAATATAAATATCCTGCTAAACAATCTACAGCCATAGACATAGCTTCGTTTAAATCACTTCCGCAAGTGGCTAGATGATTTAAGTCTGGAAAAATAACAGAGTATTCACCAGTTTTTTCTTTTTGAAAAATTGCTGGATAAATGCTAAGCATAAGGCTCACCTTCTTTATTTATTTTGGAGGGAGAGCAAGGCTATTTAAGCCCTGCTTGCTTTAGAATGGATTTTACAACTCCAGGAGTTAAGTCTTTTTTACCGTGATTAGGTATAGTCACTTTTCCTAATTTCAAAGGATGCACATATTGATTATGTGAACCTTGAATAGATTTTAAAACCCACCCATCGGCTTTTATGATTTTCTCCATTTGTTTGAAATTCATATAAGCCCCTCCTTAATAAACACTATATCATAAAGCACGTATAAAGTAAATACGTATAATATATATATGTATTATAATATAAAAAGGACTGATACCAGTCCTTTTTATATTCATTTTAAATAATATTAAGAGAAGTAAATCCTACAATTTCACCATTCTCATTTTTAATTGCGTTACTAGCTACTAGTAAATCATCTCTTTCTGGTAATTGCTGTGCAACTACTACTGGTACAATGTAAAATATATTTTCTTCTGGTTTGGGTACATTTCCAACTTCAGTATAAATTCTTTTTCCAATATCAAATAAACATCCATCTACACAAGCTTCGTCAAGAATATTATCTTGTTGTTTTACAAAAGCAACTGTACCACTTTTAGGAAATGTAATGGTTGTATGGTTTTTACCATAAATAGTAATATCTTTGTCTGTTAAATTAATAAATTGTGCATCTTTGACCATAATTTTATGCTCCTTATTTTTATTGAGCAAATCACGACCAATACTGGTATTTTTTTTTAAAATTTCTATAACAGGTTTTACAATTTTCCATTCATTATCAGTAACACGAATAGTTTTTGTTTTTCTTTCTATAGTTAATTTAGGTCTACCAGCACCTTCTCTAATTCCGCCCCAAGACATATATATCACTTTTCCTTTCTTTTTTATTATGTTATATTTTATATTGGGTTTTTATTATTTTTTATATATAATTATTTTGGGTTTGGGGCGGTTAGAAATAACCGTCTATTTTTTACTCTAAATTATTATAACATATTTATTTGAAAAATTAAATAATAATTCAAATTGATTTTAAAAATATATGATTATCTTAAGGAGAGGATTAGTTATGTTTGATTATGAAGAATTTTTAGGAATAAAAAAATTATTGAATTTTGCATTAAAAATTTCTTATTTTTTAATTATGTGTATAGTCATTTTTATTTTAATAAAAATTGCCAAGTTGCTTTATTTTTATGATATTGACTGGAATACAGTATCAAACGGCTTAAATATTTTACTTGATTGGAAGATAATAGTGATAATAATATGTGTAATGTTTAAAGAAGATTTTTCTGGTTTTATAAAACGTTTTAATCTTTTTAAATTATCTGATATGGTACAAATACAAGCACAAACACAACAGATACCTATAAATAGTAGTAATAAAGATATTGATAACAGTAGTAGTAATATAAAAAATGAAAATACAGGAAATAGTGAAAAAAATAGTATTGATTTATTAAATGAACAATTAAAATTTGAACGAATATTAAATTGTATATATGGTACGCAGTTAAAAATTTTAGAATGTATAAAAACATATCAAAAGATAGATAAACTTTATATTTTTAATACACAATATCAAGAACATATTTATTTATGTAACTATTTTCGTGTAAATATTGTTTCGTTAGATGATTATTTAAGATTATTATTTAATTTAAACTTAATAAAGTATAATAATGATAATATGATTATATTAACAGATGAGGGAATACGTTTTATGGAATATAAATATAAAAATTATCCTATACTATTTAGAACATTGTGAATATATAACTTAGGTTAATTGATTATTTTTTTATTGAGATAAATAAGTATGTAATGATATAATATCTAAAGTAAAAGCTCTTTAAAATATAGCTTCTATTAAAAAATATTTTAGGAGGGCTTCTTCTATGAAAAATAAATTTGTTAATAAGTTAAAGCAGTTTTTTAATAAAAATAAAACAATAATATCTATTATTTTTATTGGGTTAATGTTTATAGTTTTATTGGATATAAATATAACGTACTTTTCTCCTATTTTTATTTATAGGATAGATATTAGTAAATGACTTTAACTTTTAGTAGTGACTTGTAGATAGTTTGTCTATAAGTCACTACAATTAATAAAAACTCCTAAAATAATAAATCATAAAAAATTCTTTAAAGTATTTGCTTGTTTTGTTTATTTGATTTTTATATGATGGATGATTTAGCGACTTAAGCTAATAGACAACATTCAGATAGGGGATGAAATATACGATACGCATAGTTATAATAATCCCACGTGCTCCACCTTAAAATATAATAAAAACAAAGAATTTTATTGATTTATTGAAGCTATAAAGAGCTTTTATTGTAACAAAAGCCTTCATTTATTAATGAAGGCTTTTTATATTAATCCATTTGATTTTTAAAACAATTAATCAAATAAATTTGAAGAAAATAATATCCTATCTTAGAATATAATTAGTATATATTTTTAGGTGGTGTTTATATTATGGTAGAAGGTAAATTTAAAGAAAAGTGGTATCTAAGTAATATAACAATAGGGCTAATATTATTTATTTGTTCAATGGTACCATTTGCGTCTATTTTAGGTATTCCATTGGTTGTTTTAAAATCATATAAATATAAGAATTATATTAAAAACATCAATGAAAAGTATTCTCAAAAAGAAATAGAAATAAATAAGAAATTAAATGATTATAAAAGTGAAAATGAACAAAGTTTAAAGAAAATCAATGAACTTGTATTGAGTTTGAATAATGCTAATGGAGAAATACATAGATTAAAAGGATTAATATCACCAGATGCTAAAAAAGTCGAAAGCCTTAAATTACAGATTGAAAAATTAGAAAGTAAAGCTAATCTTTTAAAAGAAGCAGTTAATAAAATAGAAGAAACAAAAAAAGAATTAGAATTAAGTAAAAAGGCTATAGAAAAAAGCAAAAAAGAAAGTATAGTTAAGGTAAAACAAGAAATTCGTGAATTTACTAAGATTGAACGTGCTAAATCTGAGATGGAATTGCAAAAACTTAGAGATGAATGTGAAAAACTTGAACAAAAAATTGAAGAAAATACAATAGAACTTATTGAATTAGATGATGAAGTTTTATTACAAAGTTTTTCGTTATATAAACCACAATATGATTTTGTAAATTCAGCACAATATAAATATAAACTAGATGATATCCGTGAAGACCAAAAAAATATGATAAGACAAGACCAAGCTGTGTTGGGTGATACTAATTGGACTGTAAATAATGATGCTCGAAAAGGGAAAAAAATGGTAAATGATACAAAGAAGCTTCTATTAAGAGCATTTAATAGTGAATGTGAATATGTTATAAGTAAAGTTCGTTATAATAATTTTGATACTTGCTTAAAACGAATAAAGAAAGCATCTGAAACAATATCTAAGCTTGGTGTGGTAATGAACATATCAATTCATAACAGATATTATGAATTAAAGGTACAGGAATTAAGATTAGCATTGGAATATCAACAAATGAAACAGCGTGAAAAAGAAGAGCAACAAGAATTAAGAGCAAGAATGCGTGAAGAAGCAAGAATTCAAAGAGAAATTGAGGCAGAACGAAAAAAAGCAGAGAAAGAAAAGCAACATTATTTAAATGCTTTAAAAGAAGTACAAAAACAACTAGCTGAATGTACAGATGAAACACAAAGAAATGCTTTGGCTGAAAAATTAGATGAAATGCAAATTCAAGTTTCAAAAATTGATAAAAATTTGGCGGATATTGATTATAGAGAAGCTAACCAAAGAGTTGGATATGTATATGTTATTTCTAATATAGGTTCATTTGGAGAAAATATTTATAAAATTGGTATGACACGCAGATTGAATCCTCAAGAACGAGTTGATGAACTAGGTAATGCTTCTGTTCCATTTAATTTTGATGTTCATGCTATGATTTTTAGCAAAGATGCACCAGCATTAGAAAATGCTCTACATCATGCTTTTGATGATAGAAAAGTTAATATGGTAAATAAACGTAGAGAATTTTTTAATGTATCTCTTGATGAAATTGAAAAAGTAGTTAAAGAAAACTTTGATGGCAGTGTAGAATTTGAAAAAACTGCATTAGCTGAACAATATAGGGAAAGTTTAAAAATAAAAAAAGAATTAGCGTGTATTGCATAGGATAGGTGTGAAGATTATGGCTAGAAGAAGTAGTAATGGTTTTTCAGGTTTATTAACATGTTTAATTATAGCTACTATTATTGGAAGTATAATAACTTATTGGTATATAATCATTCCTGCAATTTTAATATTGGTTGTTTTGATATTTTGGGGAAAATCAAAAGGAAAAACAACATCAACTGTAAAAAAAGCTCATTCTAATAAGCCTGTAAATGAATTTAAACGTATAGAAAAATAGTTAATTATAAAAGACCTCTAAACAGAGGTCTTTTTGTATATTTATGTATAAAATCAAATGTGGTTTGGAAATATTATATTTAAAGCCATTTTAAGCGTTTTTTATTTACTGTATATAAAATTATACTTAAAACATAAAAAATACGCTTAAAAACGATTTTAGGGCTGTTAAAATGAATTTTAGAATAATAGACATGGTATGTATTTCCTTTTTAAGCAAAGTTTATGATTTAAATATGCTTTAATCATCAAAATTGTTATTGTTTTTTTAGGGGAATATAGGGGTTATATATAATATATTCTCTAGTTAATTATATATTAAGTTAATTAGAGTGCCATTGGTGTCATTCCTAGGAGTGTCAGTGATGTCACTTCTAAGAATGACAATATTGTCATTCCTAAGAAAAAAGAGGCTATTTCAAATTTATAGAAATAGCCTCTTTTTTTAATGCTTTGTTTGTTTTTTTATCACCCATTTATACCAGTGGAAACTTCTAATATTTTCCCTTTTTCTTCGGCATCTAATTGTTTGCTAAGTATTTTTAATTTTTCTTCTTTTGTAAGTTTATCCTCTTGTATATTTATACTATTTATAGAATTATTATGCTGAATTATATTAGCAATATTTAAAATATGTTTTAAGATGCCTGCACGTTCTTCAGATGATAAATTTAGACAATAATCTGCGATTTGGGCTTCTATTGGAGAGAGGTTATATTTTTTAATCATTTGTTCTAAAAAGTCATCAGTGTTGGATTTTGAAAACATTTCTCCTGTTCCAGTACGTAGCCATTCTTCATTTACATTAAATGTCAAGCAAACAACTTTAAAAAAAGCATCATCTGGTATAACTCTTCCAGATTCATAGGTGGCTATGGCATCACGTGATTTGCCACATAATTTACCAAACTCAGGTTGAGTTAGTTTTAAATATTTTCTTAAAATTTTTAAACGAGAATTCATTTTATCACATCCTTTATAAAAAATAATAGCATATCAAAATGTGACTGTAAACACGTTTTTTTAATAAATAAATCAAAAATGAGTTGACAACCACGTTTTTAAGAGTTATACTTTATTTGTAACGTGGTTATAGCCACGAAGTGAGGTGAAAAAAAATGACAGATAATAAAAATAAAACAGAATTAGAAATTATGGAAATTATAAATGCTATTAGAAATAGCGGAAATACAGAATTAATACAAATAGCAACATTAAGTTATCTCAAAGGATTAGAAGATGGGGTAAGAATAGAACAAACAAGAAAAATTGCTTAAATCAAAGAAAGGATTTTGAAAATGATAAAACTTAGTAAAGCTGAAGCATTGAATTATTTAGAAAAAGGATATGTAGTAATAATTAGAAATAAAGATTTTGAAGATTATCCTGTAATAAAACAAGGCGAATATCTTTGTAAATATGATGATCCAATTGAAGGTGAATTAATAAATGAAATGCTTCAAGAAAACGATGAGTTTTATTATGATAAGGTTCTTGATGATGAGTATTATGAAATGCAAGTAGCATAAAAATTGGTCGGTAGAAATACCGACCATAAAAGAAAGGTTGATAAAATGAATAATCTTAATGAAAGAATTGATTTAAAGAAAGCGTATTTAAAGGGAGAAAGAAGGGCTTTTTCAGATATATCGATAAAACTTTTTGAAGAGGTAGAAGATTGTTTTAAAAAATTTAGAACAGAAGTCAAATATGATGGAGAAGTTATAAGATTTAATGATAAAAATATCGAAGAACTTATAAACAAAATAAGTAAAATTAAAGAAAATCAAGAAAAAATTCTTGAAAAAGATATGTTAATAAAACTTTTAAATGATTTAAACAAATGGAATTAAAAACAATATATGCTTTAGAGGAAGGTGTATACCAACCTCTAAAGCATAATAGGGAGATAGAGGATTATGATAATAACTTTTATAGAAGAAAATACCTTCTTGCAAGAAGGTCATAAAATTGTGGCAGATAAGCCTTATTTTAAGGATTTAATAAATAAAGTAATAGGCTCACCTAGAGCTTATTACTTTATAAAAGATAAAACATCTGATTTGGTAATTTCTCTAAGGAAAGACCAGATGCAGGTTTTAAAAATGATTGAAATTATTATCTCCACAAATATAGATGATAAAAAAATCAAAAAATATATAAAGCAATTATAAAAAGTGGCTAGTATATAGCACTAGCCCTGCGACAAAAAATAATTCACTCCATAAAAATTTAAATTTCAATAATGTAGTCGTAGGGCGAGTGGTATATATTAACTTATACCATAGTGTGTAGCACTTGCCTCGCAATAAAAAATAATTTAAAATACCCCGCCCAAGACATTTAATTTATAAGATATATTGCGAGGTGAATGGTACACACTAGAAAATATAGACACGAAAGCTTGGCGGTGGGTTTCGATTAAACCGCCCATAAAAATTTATAGCTTATATATGTGGGTAGCAACCACAAATATATATTGGTTTAATAAAATGAGGTGGAAGATAAGAAATGAAATTATTATCATTAAGTCTTCAGAATTTTAGAGGGATAAAATCCTTAAATATAAATTTTGAGGGTAAAAGTGCAAATATTTATGGTGCAAATGGAATAGGGAAAACAACAATTGCAAATTCTATTAGTTATTTGTTAACAGGACAACCGCTAACAAACGAAAAAGATTTTTCGCCTAAAACAAGTGATACTCATAACTTGCATCATATTGTAAATGGTGTATTTGAATTAGACAATGGCGGACAAATATCATTGTCTAAAGATTATTATGAAGTATATCGTCAAAAGAAAGGAGAATTAGCAGAAAAATTAAGTGGTCACACTACAGATCATTATATAAATGGTGTTCCTGTAAAAGAAAAAGAATATATAGCCAATTTAGAAAAAATATGTGGCGGTGATGTTAATAAAACAAAAGTATTAATGTTAGTAGGATATTTTGCAGAAGTATTATCTACTACAGATAAAAGGAAACTTTTATTTGAGGTATGTGATAAAGGTCTTTCTGATGAAACAATTATTAATAAAAATATTCATTTAATGCCATTAAATGAATATTTAATTATTCCAGGAACAAACAATAAATATTTAATTGATGAGTACAAAAAAATAGCAGTAAATCAACGTCGTGAAATAAACAAGAAATTAGAGTCTATACCAGAGCGTATAGATGAATTAGAACTATCATTAAAAAATGATTTACCAACAAAAGACACCATCAATATTTCTATTAAAAATATTGAGGCAGAAAGAGAGGTTAAACAAAAAGAACTAGATATTTTACTAAGTGATAGTAAAGCTCTTGAATTAAGTATAGATAAAAAAATATCTGTATTAGAAAATCACTATCAAGAAAGTAAGGCAAACTATATAGAAAATAATAATAAAGATAATGAAGAAATATATAAAGCAATAAATGCTCTTAATAATAAGAAAGCAGAATTAGTACAAACATCAATGGAATATAGAAATAAAATATACTCTCTTGATCTGAAAATTAATGAATGTATTAGTAATCGTCAACGATTATTAGATGAATATGATAAAGTTAAAGCTAATACATTTAATGAAAAATGGGATGAAAATAGTGAGCTTTGTAGTCTATGTGGTCAAAAATTGCCTTTAGATAAAATTGAACATTTAAAAATAGAGTTTGAAAAGAGAAGAGAAGAACATAATAAAGCCAATTCAATAGCTAAAGAAAAAATAAATAAAGAAGGGCAACAGTTTAGTAAGGCAATAATTGATGGGTTAAATAAACAAAAAACAGAATACTCTAACAAATTAGATGCTATAGATACAGAGATTTCCGATATAAATAATAAGATTAATTTAGCAAAAGATAGTGTTTTAAAACCTAAACCTTTTGAAGAAACAACTATAGCAGAAAGTATTAAAAATAGGATTGAACGATTAAATCGTGATAAAGAAAACATTGATACAAATGAAGCTTTACAATCCATTAATAAAAAGATTTACGAACTTGATAAGAAACTACAAGATTTAAAAGAACAGTTAATAAAAATTAATGTGGATGAGAAAACTAGAAGTCGTATAAATGAATTAACTAATGAGCGAAAAAATAAAGCTCGTGAACTTGAATATATAGATAAAGGAATTTATTTGTGTGATGAGTTTTCAAAAATTAAAGCTCGTATGATTACAGATAATATAAACAAAAACTTCAAAACAATTAAATTTGCTTTATTCAAAGAACAAGTAAATGGCGGATTCAAAGAAATTTGTGAACCGTTAATTAAGAATAAAGCTGGTCAATGGGTTGAATATAAATCAGCAAATACTGCTTCACAGGTAAATGCTAATTTAGAGATTATAGATGTACTAAGTAATTTCTATAATTTAAAACTTCCTGTAATTGTTGATAGAGCAGAAAGTATTAGTAACATAGAAAAGATATCGTCTCAGCAGATTAATTTAATAGTATCTGCAGAAGATAAAGAATTTAGAATTGAACAGGAGTAATTAACTATGACAGATACAAAGGCACTTCAAAGTCAAAAGAATGAATTAACTATTAGTGAAAGATTTGCAAATAAAGTACTTAAAGAATTAAGTAGTAATATGCATCTTGATTTGGAAACATCATATTATCAAAAACAGTTAATACAAGGCTACTATTTAGGTATTGATAAAGCTCTAAAAAAAGCTGAAGAAGATAGATTAAGACGAAATCTTAGTAATAAAGATCCTAAATATAATAATAACCTAGCTTATACATGGAATAATGTTGATTGGGAAGGTTTAGCAGTGGATATTATCTACTATGCAAGGGTTGGGTTAGACATGAATATACCAAATCATTTACATCCTATTCCATTTAAAAATAATAGGACTAATAAATATGAAATAGCCTTAATAGAAGGCTACAACGGCATAAAATACATGGCTGAAAATTATGCTCTTGATAAACCATTAAATGTAATAATTGATTTAGTATATAGCAATGATAATTTTATACCAATAAAAAAAGGTATAAGCCAGAACTTTGAAAGTTATGAGTTTACAATTTCTAATCCATTTGATAGAGGTGAAGTAATTGGTGGTTTTGGATATATTGAATATAGTGATAAGACAAAAAATAAATTAATAATGATGCCTAAAAAAGATATTGATAAGAGAAAACCTAAATTTGCTAGTGCTAATTTTTGGGGCGGTGAAGTAACTGATAAAAAAAGTGGTAAAAAAGTATCTGAAGACGGATGGTATGAAGAAATGTGTAGAAAAACACTAATAAGAGAAGTGTATGGTCAAAAACATATACCACTAGATCCTAGAAGAATTGATTTAGAATATAGAAAACATCGTCAACAGGAATTGAGTATAAAAGTTGCAGAAAATGATGTTCAAAAAGAAAAAGACATCACAGAAACAACTGATATGGATTATATGGTAGAAAGCACATCCCAATTAGAGCAAGAAGAAAATAAGAATGAATATAATGTTTTAAAAGAGGCTACTCCTATTGAAGCTGAAGTAGTAACACCCAATACATCTAATATAAAAGAAGAAACAGTGGTTCAGAAAAATGAAACATTGTTTGATGAACCAACGTTTTAATGAATATAAAAGTAATTGCTTCTGGTAGTAGTGGTAATTGTTATTTAATAAGTGATGATAAAACTTCGCTACTACTGGATGCAGGCATTTCATTTAAACAAATTCAAATAGGCACCAATTTTAATATAAGTAACATTAGTGGGTGTTTTGTTACGCATAGACATATTGACCATGCTAAATCAATAAAAGATTTAAATAAAAGAGGTGTGTCTATTTTTGGGCCAAAAGATGTAGCAGAAATTTATCCAATAAAGATAATTAAGCCATTCATAAAGCTTAAAATTGGCACATTTGAAATAGTGCCATTCCCATTAAAACATGATGTCGAGTGTTATGGATATCAAATTATGAATAAAGATAATAAGTTGGTTTATATAACAGATACAGCTTATGCTAAATATAAATTTAGTAATCTTACTCATATTATGATAGAAGCTAATTATGATAGAAATATTATTAGGAATAATACATTTAATGATGTAGTTAATGGGAAATTGGCTAATAGAATAATAGCTTCCCATATGAGTTTAGATACAGTTAAAGAGTTTTTATCGGAAAATGATTTAAATAAGGTTCAACAAATATATTTATTGCATCTCAGTGATAATAATAGTGATACTGCTTTATTTAAAGATGCTATTCAAAGACAGACAGGTGCGGAGGTATATGTTTTTTAATGGAAATAGCTCAAGGAGTTATACAAGAGTTTAATGAAGGTGGAAAGGCAATAATTGTTGCGGATATTCCAGACTTTAATAGAGCCTTACTTAGAAAGTATAAGAATGTGCTTATTGGGTTTTCAGATGGTCGTAAAATATCGGCTAAACAAATGCGAAAAATATATGTTTTGCTTAAGTATATTGCTGAATGGATTGGAGACACAGAAGAAAATACAAAAGCACTCATGAAAATACAATTTAATATGCAAATTCAATCAGTAGGAAAACATATCATTTCTTTTAGAGATTGCGATATGACAACTGCTAGAGAGTTTATTAGTTTATTAATAAACTTCATGATTGAAAATGAAATTTACTCTGGTGAGCCACTATATTTATTGAATGATGATATAGAAAAATATATATATGCTTGTTTAATAAATAAAAAATGTTGTGTATGTGGCAATCATGCTCAATTACATCATGTTGAACGTGTTGGCATGGGCAGAAATAGAGATAGTATTTATCAAGTTGGTATAGCGGTACTTCCATTATGTGCTGTTCATCACGATGAATGTCATAAAGTATCGCAATATCAATTTAACAAAAAATATCATCTTGAACCGTTAAAAATATCTGATAAAGATAAGAATATCTTTATCAAGAAATACGGATTGAGTAAGAAAAATTTTGAAGGTGGTGATGCTTAACTAAATTTAATGTTGATAATTAATGACCGAAAGGACAATCATCTTAACACTAGGTGCTACAACGGTCAGTAGCACCACAACATTAAATATGGAGGGCATTATGGATAGAATAAAAATAGCAGATATTGACAATGAGCGATATTATCAAGTACCCGTAGCATTTTTTACTAATCCTTATTATAGGGAGTTATCAAGTGATACTAAATTTACTTATGCAATTTTAAAGAATAGATTAACATTATCTGCAAGAAATAATTGGATAGATGATAATGGGGAAGTATATATTTTTTTTGCTAGAAAAAATATAGCTTCTATATTAAATACAACTGTTAGAACTGTAGCAAGAATAATAAGTCAATTAAAAGAATATAATCTTATAGATGTAGTACAACAAGGTAGAGGATTACCTGCCAAAATATATGTAAAAAAACTAAAGCCTAATGCATATGCATCAAGAAATGATTTTATAGAGTCTAATAATGAACAAGAAGATGAAATAAAAGAGGAAAAACAGGTTAAAGAAAAATCGAAAACAGAAAATAAACAACAAGAGTATTTTTCAATATTCTGGGCTTCATATCCTAAAAAAGTTGGTAAAGGTGCTGCAGAAAAAAGCTGGAAAAAAATAAAACCAACTAAAGATTTGTTAGAAAAAATGTTAAATGCTATAGAAACTGCTAAACAGTCTATGCAGTGGAACAAGGATAATGGTCAATATATTCCTAATCCAGCAACGTGGCTAAATCAAAAACGTTGGGAGGATGAGATTATCATAGACAATAAATACAGTAATAAATCTAAAAATTCAAATAATATGCCAAGTGCAATGACTACGGCACAAAAAGCTTTAGATTTATTAGAACAAATGGGTGGATAATAGTGAATTCAAAACTACATCAAGCAGAAATAATAAAATTATTAACACCATATCTGTCATTATTTCCACATAGTAAAGTAGATAGCTTGGGATTAGTTATTTATGCTAAATCTTTAACAGAATTATCTTTAGCTCAAATAGAGGTGGCAATGTTGAAGCTTATTAGAAAGGTAGATTTCTTCCCTACTGTTCATCAAATTTTTGAAGAAGCTAAAAATATAGATGAACTTGTAAATGAAAAAAGTTTACCTACTGCAGAAGAAGCATGGGGCGAAGCTATGGAGCAGGTCCGTAAAAATCACATCTATAAAGAATGGCAATATAGTTGTGATGAAGTTAAAGAAGCTGTAAAACTTTTCGGAATTACTGAATTGTGTAGTTTAAAAAGTGAAGAAGTTGGAATAGCTAGAGCTCAGTTTACAAAGTTTTACAATAGTGTTGTAAAACGTAATGAGGATAAAATTTTAAATGGTCAGATTTTGGCTAGTTTACCTGAAAAAACTTTAAAAGATTTAAAGGAAAGGAAACAAAGCTCACTTATACAAGTAAAAGATATATTAAAGAGCTTAAAAAATAAGAAATGATATTTTATACAGTTATAAGATTCAATTTATATAGAAATGGATCAGTGAGAAAATATCAAAGACTGTATAAAACTCCAAGAAAATTTAAAACAAAAGAAAAAGCTGTAAGGTATGCCAATGAATTATTTAAGAATAAAAACTGCTTGTGTATACAAGTGGATCTAAATGATGAATTTGGTGTAATTGAAACAGTTTTTGAAAAAACCAGATGATCCAGGAGGCATAAAGATGGCTACATTAAGATTTGAGAAAGATGGTAATATCATTGAAATAGAAAATTATAGGGAAGAAATAAAAGAAAAATTTAATAGATTACTTGTTGAAACAAGTGAGGAGAGTAGATTTTATGACGAAGGCACAAGCTATACAATTGATGATAAAGGGCAAAAAGCTAGTTAGTACAGATGTAGGATTTCATTATTTTTATATTCAATATAAAAATGATAAGTTCGTTGATAGTTTAGGAAACGAGGTTAATATTAACGTCTTAAATGGCGTGTGGAGTATATATGAACCTAATTTGGTAGATAAATTTATAAATAAATTGTGGGGAATTTGAGTGTTTAATAGGAAATACTTTGCTTATGAAATAGAAAATATGGAAAAAGAATTAATAGCAGATACTAAACATTATGTATTATTTGGAGGAATTGTTCTTTTAGCAATAATTTTAATGAGTGTTGTTGTTTTGTATGACTAAATCAATATTAACAGAAGAACAAAAAGCTTATTTATTGAGAATTGCTCCAAATAGATTTAATAAAGAAATAACTTTATTGATAAATAATAAATTTAAGACTAATTTTACAGAAAACCAGATAAAACATTACAAAAAACATAATAAAATTAAGTCTTTTAACGATGATAAGTTAAAGGAAATAAAATCAATACAGGTGGCAAAATATAGAAAAGTTTTGCCGATAGGAAGTGAGACTGTTTGGAGTGATGGATTTATATGGATAAAAGTAAAAGCTGATCCAGCTAAATGGAGATTAAAACACCACGTTATTTGGGAAGAATTTCATAAAAGGAAAATACCCCAAAATTATGTTGTTATATTTTTGGATGGCAATAAAAGAAATTTTGATATAAAAAACTTAGAACTACTATCAAAAGAAGAATATTGTTATTTAAATAACAAACACATAATTTTTAAAAACTCGGAATTAACAAAGAGCTATTGTAATTTATGTAAATTGATGTCTTTAAGAAAGAAAAGGAAGATATAAAAAATGAATAATAATTTGGATACTTTAAATCAAGTATTATTTGAACAATTAAATCGGTTATCTGATAGAAATTTGAAATCAGATAAATTAAGAAAAGAAATAGAAAGGACTACATGTATAGAAAAGATATCTAAGCAGATAATAGAAAGTGGTTATCTAAGGCTAAAAGCTCTGCAAATAAGAGACGATAGTTTTAGAGCTGATACAGATATGCCGAAAATGTTTTCGTTAGATGAGGAGATAAACCATGAAAATAAAAAGTAAATTTTTAAATTTTATAAAATATCTATTGAAAAAAATAAATAATATAAAATCTGGTACCACAGATAATGAAAATAGTAATGAAAATAATATTATGGTTTCATGCAATAAAAATATAGGAATTAATAATGAAAAGATATCCCAAAATAATAGATTAAGATTTAATAATAGAAGATGTAATATCGGAAAAATGTTACTTCGACCAATTAATCTAAAAAAAGGTGAAAAAATGAATGAGTAAATTTATAGAAATAACAAATGATAATGATTATGAAATATTGATTAATTTGAATGATATCAAAGAAATAAAAATTTAAGATACAGACTATACAAATATAAATGAAGCACAGTTAATCGCCATAAGAAATAATGGTGAAAAAATCATTTTAGATGAAGGTGATTATGCGGAGATGAAAAGTTCATATTATTATTTATATGATTTTATAGACGTGATTAAACTATGACTACATGGACGATAGAACAATTAAAACAAGCAGGATATAATGTATCATCTGCGATTATAAAACCTAAAAATAAATATAATAATAAGGTTACACATATAGGTAATCTTAGATTTGATAGCAAAAAAGAGTATGAATATTATTTAAAACTTTTGTCATTAAAAAAGGCTGGAGTTGTAAAGTATTTTGTGATGCAAAAAGATTTTACATTACAAGAGGCTTTTACAACAGAGAAAGGTGAAAAAGTAAAACCTATTCGTTATAGAGCAGATTTTGTAGTTACTTATGCTAACGGTACAGAGGAAGTAGTAGACGTGAAGGGGATGAAAACAAGAGTATATATTAATAAAAGAAAGCAATTATTAAAAAAGTATCCAAATATCAATTTTAAGGAGGTTTAAAAGTATCATTTTGAAACTTTGAATACTTTGGGATACTTAGAAAGGAGATTATAGTTATGAAAAACGAACATTTAATTAAACAATTTATGGAAGAAAATGGAATAGAGTTTAATAAACCATTTTGGGTTAAAAGTAGTAATAACGAAGTTAAGTATAAAATAATAGAAAAAGAAGGAATGTGGGGAACTATACCAAAGATAAAGTTTTATAGTAATGAAGGTGAATGGAAAGAAACAGACTTAAGTTGGTTATTATTACTTATATTTTGCGAAGGATATGAAATTATACCGCCCAAACAAAGACCTAAAAATGGAGAAGAATTTTGGTATATTACTCCAAATGGGAATATTTATTCTGTCCCATATGATTCACAAGCTACGTCTGACATTGCATTATTTTTAATAGGAAACTGTTTTAAAACAGAAAAAGAAGCGGAACAGAATAAAGAAAAAATCTTAAAACTATTAAGAAGAAACGAACCTTTAGTTGATTTAAATGAGTGGTAATAAAAACAGGGAGTATGAACAACTATGCAATGTGATGAAAAATATTATGAAGCAGACAAAGGGTTCATGTGTTGGATAAATAAGGAACCATGCAGTAAGACTAATTGCACATTGAAGCATAGATTTGCAAAAGAGTTTTCCAAAAAGGTAATAAAGGAGCTTAAAAATGAAAAACATAAATATGATTAAAGTTTTCATGAAAGAAAATGAAATTGATTTTGATAAAGAATTTTATGTTGATTTTGGAGAAGAACAAGAAGTATTTAATATAGATAATTTTAAAAAATATACTATTTTACAAAATGATGACTATATTTATTTTGAGGATGATACTGGCGAAGATATTTCCTATGAAAAAATGGGAAAAATAATGTTTGATGATGAAGTTCATGTTATTAGTAAGGATTATTTTAAAAAAATGATGAACTATTACATTAGTATTTCCAAGTTATGTGATAGTTTTTATAATAATGGCTCAGAATGTAGAAGATGTCCTGTATGTTCAGATAGTGATGGCTGTTTTTTTACAGATAGCTATGCTAAGAATGGAATAATAGAGCATTTGAATTCTTCATATATTTGTTTTATGCCAAAAGATTATAAATATAAAAATAAATTATTATGTAAATATAATAATTATAAAGAGTTAGTAGATGATGTAGATTAAATAAACATAGTAGTTTTATGGGAGGAAAAAATGGAAAATATATCTACTAACAATATGTATGAACATGTTAAATCAATAAAAAATAGTTGTGATAAATATAGAAAAGAGAATGGAGGATCATGTAGAGGATGTATATTTAATAAACTAGTTTATAAAGATGGAGATTATGATGATTTTGAATGGACTGATGAAAACGATAAGAATGATGATAATCTTACTTTTTGTGAATTGTTTTTTGATATAGGTCCATTAAATTGGGATTTAGAAGAATTTAGTAATAAAATTCATGAGGATAAGAAGAATAAATAAATATAGCGGTGTTTTTATGTTAGTTAGATTAAATAAAGATATGATATATGATTTAAAGGCTATTCGTTCTATACAAATTATTAATAATTCTATAATTTTAATTGGAATATGTGTAAATTCTAATTCAGATAATGAATTAATTAAATATGTACATATTTCTAGTGAATTAGAAAATGTTAATTTTATTTATGATTTAATCTGGAGAGAAATTAACTATAGCCTTGTACATTATAAACAAATTTTAGATTTATATAATTTAATAAAAACATATGGTCAAGTGAAAGAAGGATAAAATTTTGAACGAAATAAATAATACAAATGATATAAACGAATATTTAGATAATGTAATATCAACGTTATGTAAAGAAAAAACGATTGCTAATATCAATTTTAGTCTTACTCAGGATAAATTTTTAATAAATACTAATGCTATTAATGATAAAGATATATTGGTATCTCATGCTCTTTTAAGTATATATATTCTTAATAAATTTGGTGTAAGTTATGAAGATTTTGTAGAAATGTTAAAAAAAGTTAAAGCTGTTTTGAAAGGATGATATGATGCGTCAAATGAAATTAGGTGATTTTATAAAGATTAATCATGTAAAAGATTTTTCTATAAATGGTAAATGTTCTATGTGTGGAGAATGCTGTGGAGCAATATTACCTGTAAGTGAAAAGGAAATAAAAAGAATAAAAAAATATGTAGTTGAACATAATATAAAAATAAATGTTAATCCAATAAATACTTTATCTGAAAAAATGATAGATTTAACGTGTCCTTTTAGAAATAATAAGGAACGAAAATGTGATATTTATGAGGTTAGACCTAAGATTTGCAGAAGCTTTATTTGTAATTTAAAAAATATAGATAATATTGATAGGATAAATAGGATATATAAAACTGTTAATATGAGAAAGATATTTGAGGTATACAAATGAATAACTTAGAAATTAAACAACAAATATTTAATAAGTTATATGAATTATATGTACCAGAAGAACAATTTACTGAGGAATCAGCTTTAAAGCTAATAACAGAATATTCTGCATTAAAAGGGGTTAATATTTGTTCAAAATCTCTAAATGGTCATAGACATTCTTTAATGGGAAGTTTAAAAACTTTTAATATGTTAAATGACTTAAATATATGGGGTCCAATATATAAGAATTTTGTAAAATCTTTAGCAAAATATATCGGAGATAGAAAAGTATTAGAAGTGTGTTGTGGAAATGGATGGCTTTCTACAGGTCTTATGTTTTATGGTGTAGATATTATGCCTACAGATAATTTTAGTTGGATATTAAGTAATAGATATAAAGTAAATGCTTATATAAAAAATATGGAAGCAGAAGAAGCAATACTAAAATATTCAGATAGAGATATAATTTTATGTTCATGGGCTCCATATAGAGATCCAGTTTTAGAAAGAATATACGATTTATCAAAACAATATAAGAAAACATTTATTTTTATTGGAGAAATAAATGGCGGTTGTTCTGGGCAAGAAGAGTTTTGGGAGAGGGAAGATTTAAAAATAAAAGAATTACCAATAGAGGTTAATTCTTTTTATGGAATAAATGATGTAGCTGTGATATTGGAATAATAGGAGATGTCTGTATGAATGTTAATGAAAATATTTTAAATAGTTTATTTAATGAGTTTTGTAAAGAAAAAAATAAAATAACAAATTTAAAAGATGTACTTATAGATGAAGAATATATTGACTTTTATGAATTAGAAGATGAACTAGATAAATTAGAAAAAATTTTAAAGTCAATGTACGATGTATTTCAACAAGTTATTCTAAATCAAAGAAATATATTAATACCTACTAATATAAATATATCGAGTGAAGAACAATTTCTTAAAATTCAAAGTGAAGTGGATGAAGCACGAGCAGAATTAATAAGGTATTTATATACTATGGATAAAAACAGAAAAATAATAGCAAAAAATAATTATTTAAATGAATTATGTGATATTCAAGTGGCAGTAGAAACAGAAAAACGAAAGCTTTTTACTTATGAAGAAATAATGAAGGCTCATAGATATACAAATAATAAAAATATAAAAAGAGGATATATGAATGAAAGCCCATATGCTATATATATTAGAAATCTGTTTAAAAGAAATGATTTTTAATTAAATGAAGAGAGGTGTATTGTTATGAAAATAGTATGTAGAGAAGTAGATAAATATTCTAATCGTAGAACACTATATTATATAGTACCTGTAAAGTTTCGAGCTGGATTGATGAGAGATTTATATTTACGAGAGTTATTAAATCCAGAATTGAAATATTTTATTACAAAGTTAGATGAAAAAATTCCTGAAGAAGAAATGCTAAAAATATTTAAAAATAAAAAATATAGAAAAAAACCATATTTTATACCAGTTGCTGAAGCATCTTAATAGGTTGTTTATAAGATGTGTAGTTAATGAACTTAACAAAATAAAAATAGATAATGATTTAAGAAAAGGTGCCGTCTATTATGAAAACTGTTGATATTGCCAGATTTATAAGACATATTGGAGCTAGAGATTTTGTAAGTGCTTCATCAATGTTAGAAGATATTATAAAAAAAGAGACTAATGTAAATACTAGATACGCTTTAGAGCAAGCATATAAAACATGGGGAACTCCTAAACAAATGGATGAAGTACCAAATAATATAAAAAGATTTATTTATAATGTGAATAAAAATGTAGTTTTAAATGATTTAAAACTAGAGAACAATATAAGAAAAGCAATAGATTATATTGTAGATACTTTTAATAAAAAGGATTTGTTACAAAGCAATGGATTAGAGCCAGTAAATAAAATATTATTTGCTGGTCCTCCTGGAAATGGAAAAACTTCTGTTGCCTTAGCTCTAAGTAAAGATATGAATATACCTTTATTTAAAGTTAATATGGCGGAAGTTATAAGTGGAAGATTGGGAGAAACTTCTAAACAGATTGATAATGTATTTAGAGAAGTTAATAATTTTGGAAAAGGAATTTTATTCTTTGATGAAATAGATACATTTGCAACGAAAAGAACATATGATGATGGATGCGATAAAGAAATATCTGGAGCAGTTAATAAAATGTTGCAAGAAATAGATAGTATAAATCCTAATATTTTATTTGTATGTGCTACAAATGTATCTGATGAATTGGATCCTGCATTATTGAGACGATTTAATATGAAGTTATGGTTTAAAAATCCTACAAGAGAACAAATTGAAGATTATATAATGGAGTATTTTGATAAAAGAAATGTTGATTTAGATGCAATGATATTATCAGGAATAGAAAACTTTAAAAGTAAGAGTTGGTCTGATGCGGAAATGTATTGTGAAGCACATTTTAGAAGAATAGTTTTAGATTCTGAAACCATAATATATGGAAATGAATGGATAGGAAATGAATGATTGGAGCTGTAAACAATGTTTATAGAAATAAAAAACGATAGTGAAATTAATGAAGATGTTATATTAAATAGTAAAGATATATCAGTGATATTTTTAAAGAAAAATAGCCTGCATCACACAATTAGAGTTGTTCTTAATAATGGTCATGTTGTAAATTTAAATAATTCTTCTGAAGAAGAAGCTAAAAAACTATATAACTATATAAAAGGAACTTTATTTAAAGTAGATATAAAAGAATTGAATTGCAAAAATATAAAATTTATCTTGGAAATAAACGAAAATAATTATGATGATAATTTAAGCGATGCATTAAAACGTTTTAATGGTCGTGAAAAAGAATTGTATAGCACCATATATGATAGAGGTGGTTATAATGAATATTTTATTGAATTAAATAGTTTAGAAGATTTAAATTTACTTGCGTCAATGTTAGGACGAAATGTTGAGGTTTCAATAGATTATAATAATGTTATTCCAAGAATAAGACTAAATAAAGAAGATGAGGATAAATAATGAAATGGTTAGTTGCATTGGGATTAGCATTTACTTTTGAAATAATAACATCAAAATGTATTAAGCTTTTTATAGTACATTTTTTTGGTAGAAATATTGATAATGATAATTATATTCTTATAAGAAAAATGGTACATGATATATTTTTTTCAGGTATTGTTGTTGGTTTAGTTACTGTACTTATTGCAATAGTTTTAGATACAGTAATGTAGTAAGTAATTATTAATTGAGGTATAGAAAAATAAGGTGGGTAAATATGATGGATATGTTTATGGGACTAATAGTTGGTGGATGGATCGGTGCATTCATAGGTATCGTTATTATGTGTATATTTCAAATAAATAAACATGATTAGTAATGTGAAAATGATGGAATTATAGAAGAAATAGAGGTTGAGGCAGATGTTTAGAAAGACGAAATATACGGATGGAAAATATGTTTATTATGTATCTGGATTGTTGGGAAATGAGCAATATTCAGTATGCAAACGAGCGATTAATTCAAAATCATTGGGCAATCATAGATATAGAAGTAAAAACAATAAAGTAGTTTCTACTTTTAAGGAAGCTCAAGAGTATTTAGACTTACTTGCTCTAAATAAAAAGTGGGTAGTTTGTGAATAATATATAGAGATATGTTAATAAAAAAGTGAAGATAATTTTACAAAGAACATGGTTATTATTAACTATTCTAATAATGAATATTTAAAGTAAGAATTAGAGGTGTAAAAAATGGCTGTGTTAATAAAGGGAATAAAAACAAATAACTTTAAAATGGCATATGCTATTTTAAAAGATAAAGAAAATAATTTTTATTATCAGGTTGTAGTAGATGGAAATCAAACACATTTTATAACTCCAGAATTTGTGAATAGGTTTTCATCAAAAGAAAAAGCTTTTGATGAAATGTTATTTTTTATAGCAAATAAAAGTTTTGAAGCTTTAAAAAATAATGGGGATAAAGATATATATAGTATCAATATTATAGAAGAAATGTTAAAAGAATATCCCAATTCATCCATATTATTAAATATATATCAGCAAGCAAAAGATTTTATAAATAGTAATAGTAATGAAGATTATCAGTTATTACTTTTTTGAGGAGTGGTCGTAAGATGATAAATATTTATATTGTTATGTTTAATATAGAAGGAAAGAGAAAATTAAAAAGATTTTTTATTCATGCATCTGATATCGAGGATGCAGAGAAATTTGCATATAAAAAATTAAAAGAGTTAGAAAATGAATATGGTAAAAAAATTTTACTAAAAGGAATAAAGAAAAATAATGAATGAAATAAAACCGATTTTAAGATGGCCAGGAGCTAAATGGAGAATAGCAAAATGGATAGCAAGTTATTTTCCTGAACACGGAACATATCTAGAACCTTTTTTTGGGAGCGGTGCGGTATTTTTTACCAAACCGCCGTCTGGTTCAGAAACAATTAATGATATTGATAATAATATCGTGAACCTCTTTAAGGTTTGTAGAGATAATCCTAAAAAATTAGCTAGGAAAATAGCTATGACACCATATTCAAGAGCAGAATATATCTTTTGTAGAAATAATTATAAAGATGATAGTTGTGATGATATTGAAAGAGCTAGACGATATGTAGTTGCTGTATGGCAGGGATTTGGTGGCAAGACATATCAAGAAGTAAGTTGGGCTCATGATAGAACAAATAGTGTATTTCGACCAAAGTACTGGGCGGAGTTACCAGATAGAATATTAAATGTTTTAGGTCGTTTAAAAATGGCACAAATAGAAAATAAAAATGCTATAGAATTAATAGATATGTACAATAGAAAAAATTGTTTAATATATGCAGATCCACCTTATCTGAAAGAAACAAGAAGTAATTTACACTATGAATATGAAATGGGGAAAATTGATGAGCATAAGAAGTTATTAGAGGTCCTTTTACATCATAAAGGTCCAGTTGTAGTAAGTAGTTATACTAATAAATTATATGATGAATGGTTGGTATTAGAAAATGGATGGGATAAAAAGACCATAAAGGTACAAGCAAACGCAGGGAAAAGTACCTTAGAATGTATTTACTTAAATAGAATGTGTAATATAGAAATAAGTTTATTTTAATATAATATTATTTTATTTATGGTGTTTAATTATGAAAACGAATTTAACTAAAGAAATAGAAAAATCTATAATACTTACAAGTAAAGCAACAGGTCCAGGTGTTTATGGTTGCTTAGAAGTTACATTAGGGGAAGGTTATGGTCATGAAAGAGTTGACTACATGACTATGGATTGCAAGGGATTTTTTAGATGTTACGAAATAAAAACATCTAAAAGTGATTTTAAAAGCAAGGCTAAGAAATCTTTTGTAGGAGATTTCAATTACTTTGTTTTTGATGCAAAAACTTATGAACAAGTAAAAACTGAAATAGACATGAAATATTATGGTGTAGGCATTTATATTTATAATGGTAAAGAATGTGTTCTTGTAAAAAAACCAATTAAAAAAAATCTGCATTTATACGATAAAACAGAACTTATGTATTGTATGGTAAGGTCATTAAGTAGATACACATTAAATATATTGAAGGAAAAATAAATAGGATGAAAAAACATAACTTAAAAATATTGCCACAGTATTTTGAGGCAGTAATAAATGGATGCAAAAACTTTGAAATAAGAAAAAATGATAGGTTTTTTAAATTAAACGATATTCTTTTCTTAAAAGAATATAACCCAATAGAGAAAAAATACACAGGATGCACTGCTAAGTGTAAAGTTATATATATATTGTATCATGAAGATTTTCCAGAAGGTATACAAGACGGTTACTGTGTTATGGGAATAAAATTTCTGGGATATGCTGATTTTAATGAACTAATAGAAGGGTGAATAAAAATGGCAAATATAAAGGAATTAAATAAGGCGATTAAAGTAATAGAAAATTATTATAAAGATTTAGAAAGAGAGCATCAGTTTGTTATAAAACCTAATAAAGACATAGACTTAGAATTGTGTTCCATTATTTCAGTTATCTCCAAACTGTCTGCTGAACGAAATATATGTATTGGCAAATATTTATTCTTATTAAATAAGAAATATAATAAAGTAAATAAAATAACAAATTGTCTAATACATGATTTTTTAACGAATGGGTTTATTAAATAAATATATAATAAAATAAATAATATGCAGGCATCTTGATTTTATTTTAAAATTTTTTTGAGGTGATGTATATGAAATATGATTACAATCCTTTAAGTAATCGAACAAAATCAGATCCAGTATCTGAAAATGCTATTAATAATATAATGCATAATGATAAAATTAAAGAAAAAAAAGAAGAAAGGAGCTTCATGAATAAATTTATGAAAAAATTAGCGTATTTTCTAGATAAACAAGGTTATTTCTTATTAAACATATCAGTTATATCTAAAAAATATGGTACAGAATTTAATAAAATTTATAGAAAGTAGATGTTATATGAATAAAGTAATATTAGCAGGACGTCTTGTGCGTGACCCAGAAGTGCGTTATACACAAACAGGAAAAGCAGTGGCGAGTTTTACGTTAGCTGTTAATCGTAGGTTTAGTAGCAGTGATACTCAACAGACGGCAGATTTTATTCCTATCGTAGTATGGGATAAATTAGCTGAGGTATGTGGTAATAATTTAGTGAAAGGAAGTCAAGTTTTAATAGAAGGTCGTATTCAGATTCGCAGTTATGATGCACAAGACGGAAGTAAACGTTATGTTACTGAAGTTATAGCTCATGAAATCGAATTTATGGGTAGCAAGCCTATTAATAATGTACAAACTCCACCACAAGCTAAATCATTTGGTTCAGAAGTTCCATGTGATGAAGAAATACCATTTTAAATTAAGGAGCTATAAATTAGCTCCTTTTATATTTTTTTATAATTACCTGTATTTTTTATGCAGAGTCTTTTTGTGCGATATAAAATATTATGTATTACAAAAATGGAGGTATTATAAAAATGAAACGTAGAAAAAGAGATAGTGAATTAATAAAGGCGAGTCAGTATTTAGATTCTTTATGGGAAAAAAAAGAAGATTATCTTTTAGCAGTTAAAGAACTAGATAATCTTAAAAATAATGGTAGTGTTAAAGCTACTATATATGGAGCAGAAGGTGGGCATAGTAATGGCATTAACAGGGACACTTCTAACTTTATTGTGCTGATTGAAAACCATGAAAAGCTTGTTAATAACAAAAAAGAAGAGTATTTATCTCTAAAAACAGAAATAGAAAGCATTGTACAGAAATTAAGTCAATCTAGTTATAGAATAATAATTAGAGCTATATATTTGGTAAACATGTCTCTTGAAGAAGTGGCGTATAGATATCACCATACGTATAGAACAACACAAAGAATTCATAATAAAGCATTGAGAGAGATATATAAAATAAAGTTTTCAAAAAAAATGTCGTATGATGTCGTATAATGTCCTATAATGTCGTATTGTGCTTCATTTCAAAGATGTTATAATTATACTTGTCAAAAAAAGACAAATGTCCCTTAGCTCAATGGTTAGAGCCTTCGGCTTATATCCGAGTGGTTGTCGGTTCGATTCCGACAGGGACTACCAGTTTTAATATATATTAAGTATGTGGGAGTTAATCTATATTTAGGATTAACTCTTTTTGTTTTATAAAAGGAGTTTTAAGTAAAATGCTTAACAATAGGAAAAAATATCTTTTAGTAAAAGTAATAGAAGCAGAACCAATGACACTGGGTGAATTTTATAAAAAACAAGGATATAATATACCACCTTTAGCAAATGTATATAATATTGATGGATATATTGTTTATCATAATGGAAAAACAGAATGGTATAGTTTAGATGAATTTAACCCATATACTAGAGAACTTTCTAATGGTTCTGAAATAGAAGTTAATATAATTGATAAAAATGTTTGTAAGTGCGAATTTTATTCATTTATTGAGTGATTTTGAACGATAAAATGTACAATAAACAGAAAGAAGGAATAGTAATGATTAAAAACTATATTAGTGTGAAAATGGTAAAAGCTGAACCATGCAAAGCATGGAAAGACTTCAAAGGTCATATGACTGGAGATGAAGGATATAAAATTTATTATCCTGATGGTTATGTATCTTGGTGTCCTAAAGATATCTTTGAAGCCCAGTATTTAGAAATGCAAAAAGAAGATACTGTAACACAAGAAGATGTTAGTAATTTCATTGATAAAGTAGAGTCTTGCCAAATAGGAGAAAAAACAACTCTTACACAGGTAAAATTAAAAAATAATTTTACAATAGAAGAAACAAGTTCACCGATAGATGCTAAAAATTTTGATATGAAAATTGGTGAACAAATCTGCATGAAGAAAATAGAAAATAAAGTATGGGACTTTTTAGGCTTCTTATGGTTATGTGCTAAATGTGGATTTAAAGGTGATAAATAATTATGGATGTATTAGCGATGAAGCAATTAATATTTAATTGCATTTGCGGTGGATTCTTTTTATTTGGTTTTGCAGTAGGATATATTTTTGGGAGTGATAAATAATTATGGAATTAAAAGATACAGTTAAATTAATGTTAAGTGCTGATTTTAAACAAAGATTTCAAGCTGAATACGCACAGGATAAAAATAGAGCAGAAGGTTTAGCAAAAATGTTAAAAGCTTATAAAGCAGGAACATTACCATTTAAACCTAAATGCAGTTATGAGCTTTTATATGAACAATTAATTCATATGAGAGCTAAATTAAAAGTATTAGAAAAACGTGCAGAAATTGAAGGTATTGAATTAATTATGGATTTAAAGAGAGGTTAAAGAAATAATATGGATATTATGTTGATGATGTTAATTGCTATTATTATGGTCCCAATTAGCATTGCTCTTTTTGTTATTGTCGCAGGTTTAATTGTTAGATATTTTATTGTTAAGAAATTTAAGTTAAAAGAAGATAAACAAACAAATAGGATATTCTAAAAATATAAGGTGGGGAGGAAATGTGTCCAATGAAAACATAAGAGAGTTAGCATATGAAGATTATTGTGCAGGACTGAAATATAAAGAAATCGCCGATAAATATAATGTAAAATTATCGACTATAAAATCATGGGCAACTCGATATTGGAAAAAGAAAAAGTTGCAACCAAAAGAAAAAGTTGCAACCAAAAGTATAAAAAGGTTGCAACCTCAAAACGAAGATACAAGTCATAAAATAGTAAAAGAATTAAAAGATGCAGTAATGTCTGATGATAGTCTAACTGCCGAACAACAAAAGTTTTGTATATATTATGTGATGAGTAATAATGCATTACAAAGTTATTTGAAAGCCTATAGATGCAGTTATGAATGTGCCAGTGCATCAGCTTATAGATTGTTAGGTAAAGTTAGAATAAAAGAAAAAATAAATGAGTTAAAAGAAATCATGCGTGAACATATACAGTTGGATGTTAACGACATGGTTATTTTTTTATCTAAAGTTGTTAAATCAGACATACGAGATTATTTAAAGTTTGGTAGAAGAACGATTGAGTTGTCTGAGGGCAATACAATTACAGTAAATTTTGTTGACTTATTAGATAGTGATACTGTAGATACATCATTAATTCAAGAAGTTAAGCAAGGGAGAGATGGTGTTTCATTAAAATTAGTAGATAAGCGTTGGGCTTGGGAAAAATTAGAAAAATTATTAGGATGGACCACACAAGAAGAAGCATCAGAAGAAGTAATAATTATTGATAATATTCCAGAGGTATCAGATGATGAGTAAAAAGCGAATAGAATTAATAAATTTAATACAACCTGCTTTTTATAAAATACATCGTCAAATACACAATCATGAATTCACACATTTTTGGTTTGCTGGTGGTCGTGGCAGTACTAAATCGTCAAAGGTAAGTATAGATATACCTTTGTTACTTATAAAAAATCCTAGTTGCCATGCTGTTGTATTAAGACGTGTAGGTAATACATTAAGAAATAGCGTGTATCCTCAAATTAGTTGGGGAATTAATAGTTTAGGGTTAAGTAATAAGTTTGATAAAAGTATATCGCCATTAGAATTTACTTATAAAAAGACTGGCCAGAAAATATTTTTTCTAGGTTGCGATGATGAGATGAAGATAAAATCATTTAAACCACCGTTTGGATATGTAGGTATGGTATGGTTTGAGGAATGTAATCAGTTTGTTAGTATGGAACAAATACGTTCACTTCTGCAGTCATTATTGCGTGGTGGTTCGAAATACTGGGTATTTTATTCATATAATCCACCCAAAAGCAGAGATAATTGGGTAAATTTAGAAGTATTGCATGATGAACCAGATAAAATAGTAAATCATAGTTCATATTTAACTGTTCCGAGAGAATGGTTGGGAGAACAGTTTATTTTAGAAGCTGAAAAGTTAAAAAATAAAAATTATGACCGTTATAGGCACGAGTATTTAGGCGAAGTTACAGGTAACGGTGGAAATGTTTTTGATAATGTAGAAGATATTAGGTTAACAGATAAACAAATTTATGAATTTGATAGATTGCGTTATGGTATTGACTTTGGTTTTAGTATTGACCCATTAGCTTTTACTGCGATGCAGTTTGATGCTAAACATGAAAATTTATATATTTTTGATGAAATATATCAGCAAAAATTAAAAAATAGTACATTAGCTAGAATGATTAAACCTAAATATAAAGGAGCATTGATTTATGCCGATAGTGCAGAGCCTAAATCAATAGCAGAATTAAGGGATTATGGACTAAACATTATAGGTGCAAAAAAAGGACCTGATAGTGTTGAATATGGTATGAAATTTTTGCAAGATTTAAATCGTATATATATCGATCGTAAACGTTGCCCAAATACGTACAATGAATTTATAAAGTATGAGTATGAAGTAAATAAAAATGGAGAGTTTATTTCCGCATATCCAGATAAAAATAACCATGCTATAGATAGTGTTCGTTATGCATTAAATGATTTAATTACTAAACGTAAATTAAAAGTAGCTAATAAATCTATGTTAGGTTTATAGGATAAAGATTGGATGGAGGAATTAATATTTTTATTCAAGCTGATATAAACGAGCTATCTAATAATGATTTGAGAATATTATTAGGTAGACATGAAAAAGAAATAAAAGAATTAAATAAATTATATGATTATTATTTTGGTGAAAGTAAAATAAAACACAAAAAAAGGGAAGACCCTTCTGCACCTAATAATAAACTGGTTAATAATTATTGTTCATATATTTCTGATATGAGTACAGGTTTTTTTATTGGAAAACCAATTAGCTATACGTCTGAAAATGAAGAGGCTTTAAAAAAGATAAACGAAATTTTTAAATATAATGATGAGTCAGCTCACAATATGGAATTAGCTGAAACTGCAAGTATATGTGGTTGTGCGTATGAATTATTATATCTTGATGAAGATGCTAATATAAGATTTACGTCTTTAGATCCTAGAGAAGTTATTTTGATAGCTGATGCTACAGTTGGGCAAAACATAAAATTCGCTATACGTCATTATCGAATATATAGTTTGGATGGAACATCATATATCACTTATATTGATGTGTATGATAATGAAAAATGTAAAAAATATAAATATGATAGAAATAAATTTGAATTATTAAGTGAGAATTATCATATGTTCGATTCGGTTCCTATTATAGAGTATAAAAATAACAAATATTCTGTAGGTGATTTTCAAAAACAAATATCTCTGATTGATGGTTATGATAAAACACAATCACTAACTTTAGATGATATGGAAGATTTTACAAATGCATTTTTAATATTAAAAGGTTTTGGGTATGGTGAAGAAAATGTTAATGAAGCTAAAATGATGAGAAAATTAAAAATGCTTTTTTTCCCAGATGGTGAGTGTGGAGCAGAATGGTTAACAAAAACTATTAATGATACATTCATTGAAAATATGAAAAACAGATTGAATGCAGATATTCACAAGTTCAGTTTTGTTCCTGATATGACAGATGTTAATTTTGCTTCTAACGCTTCTGGTGTGGCTATTAAATATAAGCTTATAGGATTAGAACAAATACGTAGTAGAAAAGAACGCTTTTTCAAAAAGGCAATCCAAAGAAGAATTGAGCTTATTTTTGGGGTTTTATCAATGTTGGATAATGATTTTGATTTTAGAGATATTGAACTTACTTTTAGTGATAATATACCTGCTAATATTAAGGAACTGTCTGAAATAGTTAAATCACTAACAGGCATTGTATCACAAACAAAATTATTAAGCTTATTACCTTTTATAAATGATCCACAAAAAGAAATGGAAACTATAAATAAAGAAAATGAAGATAGTTTAGAAACACAGCAATATATATTAAATGCTGGTGGTGAAGGTGATAATGAATAATGAGCAATATTGGCAAAAAAGAGCAAAAGAACGTGAAGATAAATGGCTAAATAAATCTAAATCAGAAATAGAAACAGAAATAAAAAATTTGTATATAAGAGCTTTAAGAAATATAGAAAAAGATATAAATGACCTTTATGAAAGATTTTCAGATGAAAATGGCTTAAGTCTGGCGGATGCTAAAAAATTAATTACAAGTAATGAGTACTCTGTATGGAGAATGGATATAGAAGATTATGTAAAACAAGCTAATATAGATAAAGAAATCTTAAAAGAATTAAATACTTTAGCTATGCGTTCTAGGATAAGTCGTTTAGATAAATTACAAGCAGAAATTCTTGTAGAATTATCTAAAATGGCAGATGGATATGATAGTAAGTTAACAGAATACTTAAAAAAAGCATTAACAGATAATTACTATCAATCTGTTTTTGATATTTGTAAAGGAATTAATATCTTAATGCCAGTGTCTATCTTAGACCAAGAAGCAATAGAAGATATTATTCGTACTTCTTGGTCTGGCAAACAATTTAGTAAACGTATATGGAATAATACAACTAAATTATCTAAAGTGCTAAAAAAAGAAATAAGCGATGCTATTATTAGAGGTATTAATGCTCGTGAAATGGCAACTGTTATATCTAAAAAGATGAATTCTGGATACAAACAAGCGATTACATTAGTTCGATCGGAACTTAATTATGTAAATAATCAAGCTGGGCTAAAAAGTATTAAAGATTCTGGCGGTCAAGAATATAGATTTATTGCTACTTTAGACCGAAGAACATCAGAAAAATGTAGGAAACTTGATAATACTATTCATAAAGTTGATGAAGGTGTTCCAGGAAGTAATATGCCACCTATGCATCCACGTTGCAGGTCCACAATTTCAATAACCAATTTGACTACAAGTACTGTAAGAAAAAGAATTTCAAGACTTAATGGAGAAATAAAATATGTTCCAGCAGATATGAACTATTCTGATTGGGAAAAAATATATATAAAAAAATCCATGACATTAAATGAATGGGAAAATAATAGTAACAATATTAAATTAAGCTTAAAAGAAAAAATAAGTAATATTGATTTAAAAACTTGTACTAAAGATGATATTATTAATATAGGAACTGAAGTATGCAATAGATTTAATATTATTGATAATATAGGAAATAAAGAAAAACTAAAAGAAATTTTTAGTAATTTTAGGGAAATGGGAGGAGAAGTAGGGAAAAATCAATGGGCTAAAGGCTGTAATACAATTACAAAGCAACAATTAAGCGAAGCCTTTTCGTACTATCCAAAAGATTGGGCAGAATATCTAGTTAATAACAATAAAAAATTATATACTTCTATTACACCAAATAGAGGTTTTTTTACTAAAGGGGCAGTAACACCTAGTGGTAGATATTATGCTACTAAGTATAAAAATTATGAGGAAGATTATATATCCATTCATATGACAGGGCAAAGAAAACAAACGCCTTATCATGAATTAGGACATTATGTAGAATTTTTTAATAAAGATGCACTTAGAATTTCAAAAGAATTTATAAAAGCTCGTACAAAAAATGAAAATTATATAAAACTAACAGATTTATTTCATGGATTGGGTTTTAGTAATAAAGAGATAGTTAAACCAGATGATTTTATTACTCCTTACATTGGTAAAGAATATAAGGAAGCTTCAGAGGTATTAAGTATGGGGTTAGAGGTATTATATGAGCCTAGTGAAATACTTAAAAAGATTGAAGTTGTTGATGGAAAATATCAACCTATTTATGCTAAAATAGAAGATGATATGGAGTTTCTATATTTAATAGTAGGTTTAATTCTTAAAGCCTAAAAGGGGTAGTTGATAGAATGACAATTATTGAAAATGATATGTCTAACGTAATACAATTATTGAATGATAAAGTTGAAGAATATAAGAATATGTTTGGGAAAAATTCCCTTGACTATGTTATTATTTGTGATCCAAGATTAATGGACATTGATAATTTTAATAGTGGAATAAAAAAACTTGAAGAAGCAATAAAAAATAATAAGCCCATTGAACCTATTCCAAAAGAAATATGGGAAAACTTAATATTTTAGAAAGAACACTTACAATTTTGTAGGTGTTTTTTTATTGATAGGAGATGTTACTATTTTTAATGAATATGCTTATTTGAAAAAAGAAAATGAGTACCTTAAACAAAAACTTAGGCAACGACAATATCAATTACACATTCCGATAGAAAATATTGCTTTTTTAGATGAAAAGAAAAATAACTATGCTAAAAAAATCGCTAAAGAAAATAGAGATGATATAAAACGGTTTTTATCAATTATACAATTTTTACTAGATAAGCATAATAAAACTATTATGTTTGATAATCAAATTAGTAAAAGAGTATTTGAGTATTCCAAAGAAGAACTGTTAAAAAGGGAAAATATTATTCTGGCAAAACGTCTTAAAGAACAGGATTATCAGTTACATGTTCCATTAGAATGTATAATTTTCAACGATGTGATAAAGAATGAGTATGTAAAAGAAATACTAATTACACATAATTATGAAGAAATTGAGAAATTTTTACTATATTTACAATCTGTATTTGATGATGATATGGCATTGCATTTTGTATATTAGTTGAGGTTTGTATGATAAAAATAATTATAAAAACAGATGAAGATAAAATTATTGGCTATAATGTGTTTGGTCATGCTAATTTTGCTCCTAAAGGTAAAGATATAGTGTGTAGTGCAGTATCTAGTATTACACAAACAGCCTTATTAGGTTTAAAAGAATTGTTAAAAAAAGATATTGAATTTGAACAAGATAATGGTCTTTTAAGGGTGCAGATTAATAATCCAGATAAAGACTCAAATCTAGTATTAGAAACTATGCTTTTAGGTTTAAAAGAAATAGAAAAAATATATCCTAAAAATGTATTATTAAAATTTAATAAAGTTTAATCAAACGTCTGTAAATGCAGGCGTTTTTTTATTTATAAAGTGAAAGGAGTTATTTTATTATGGATTTTAAATTTATTTTTAACTTACAGTTATTTGCTGAAGGAGAAGAAGGTAAAGGTGACCCTTCTGAAGGAGGTGAAGGAGGAAAACCACCAGCAACAGATCCAGAAACAAAAAAAGTGGATGTTGATTCAGAAGAATTTAAAAATGAACTTAACAAGCGATTAGAAGCCAAATTAGCAGAATGTATTAGTTCTGAAAGATCTAAATGGGAAAAAGAATTTAAGAAAAAAGCTGAGAATGAGAAAAAAGAGCAAGAGCGTTTGTCTAAGTTAAGCGAAGACGAACGTAAAAAAGCTGAATGGGAACGTAAAGAAGCTGAGCTTACTGAGCGTGAAGAAGCTTTAAAACTAAAAGAACAAAGAGCTGAAGCTGTTGCTGTATTAAATTCTAGAGGTATTCCTATTGAATTTATGCCATTTTTAGTTACAGGAACTGACAATGATAAAAATATGGAAAACATTACTACCTTTGAAAAGGGATTAAAAAAATTAGTTGATGAAAAAGTTAAGGAAAAATTAAAGGGTAAAGTGCCTTCTGCTGGTGGTGCAAGTAGTACAAAAACTTCAACTAAATTTAATATGGCTGATATTATCAAACAAAATCAAGTAAAAAGATAAAGGAGAATTATTATGAATTTGATATTTGATTTACAATTATTTGCGGATGAAGAATTTTTAAAAGATAATTTAGCGGGATTTGTTCCAGTACAGAAAGTTAATGAAATTATTGCTTTAACAACTAGAGGGTCTTCTATTCTTAGATTATCTAGAATAGAACAAATGGATTCTGATACAATGCAAATACCTTTAATGACAGATGGACCAGGAGCTTATTGGGTAGGTGAATCTGAACGTATTAAAACAGATACTGCAGAATGGATTTTCCCACAACTTAAGGCTAAAAAAATAGCAGTAATCATTCCAGTAACAAAAGAAAAAATAAATGATACAACCATTGATGTATTTGAGCAAATTAAACCTCAAATTGCGGAAGCGATTGCTAAAGCTCTTGATGCTGCATGCTTATTTGGAACAGGTAGCCCATTTGAGAAAAATATTTATGGAGTTGCGAATGATAATGAACATAAAATTGTTTTAGGTACAAATGAAAATGCATTAGATTTAGATTTATCTGATGTAATGGCATTAGTTGAAGACTCTGGAGAAGATGTTAACGGATTTGTAGCTTCTTATAAATTAAAAAATAGTTTGAGAAAACTTCGTAATGCAAATGGAGATAATTTATATGTTCCTGGTGTAGATCAAAACCAGTTATACAGTAATCCAATTGAGTTTGTAAGAAATGGTGGTTGGGATGATAAAAAAGCTATAGCTATTGCTGGAAATTGGAACTATGCTGTAGTTGGTATTCGTGATGAAATTTCTTATGAGGTATTAAAAGAAGCTACACTCAATAATGTTACTATGAGTGATGGTAAACCATTATCTTTAGCTGAAAATGATATGATTGCAATAAAAGCTACTGCTCGTTTCGCTTTTTTACCAGTAAAAGAAAAGGCATTTGCAATGCTTGTTCCAAGTGATGCTGATGAATTAAAAGCTAAAACAGATGAAGCACATACAGATGAAAATGAAGTTGCTTAGAGGTGTGTTTAATGTTAAATAAATATACTAATGGTAAAAATATCATATATGCTACAAGAAAAGCCTTTAATCTTTTATATAAAGATAGGGGCTTTTTCTTATATGAAGAAAGCGAGAAAAAAAATGGATTACAAAAAAAATCCAATATTAAAATCACCAAAAGAAATAGCATCGGAAATAGTGGAACAAATCAAAAAACTACTTCCACAAGAAAATCCGCTGGTAATAAATGAGAATTTATTAAATTTTAATATCGAAGCTCTTGTAAGACGTATTTTGAATTATTGTAATAGAAAAGATTTTCCCGAACCTGTAAAGATGAGTATTATAGAACAGTTTTATAATAAAATTATTTCTGATAATGAATCTAATAATTTAAGTGAAGTAGATATAAGAAATTTAAAAAGATTAAAGATGAATGATACTGAATTTGAATTTAATTTCCAGGAACAAGTAATAGTTGAAAAAAATTCTATTTACTTTTTTGAGCAATTAAAACCGATGTTAAATATTTATAGAAAAGTTAGGGGATTTTGTTGAAAATATCTAGTTTGCAAAAATATTTAGATGCACTTATGTATAAAGATAAAGTTACTATCAAACGGTCCCAAATAGTATTATTGGAAGATGGTTCGGATAAATATAATCTGGCTGAGATATATGTAGATATACCATGTAAATTATCTCAGAATAATCGAAGTATATTATCAGATAAAAACGATAGAGCAACTAGTATATCTGAAGATTATATACTCACTTTATCTCCAAACTATGAATTAAAACCAAATGATGTGGCTATAATAACAACAAATCTTAATCAGAAATTAATTTTAGATATAATTAAACCCTTTAAATATCCTACGCATATGGAAGTAAGTGTAAGAAAGAAGAGTGATGCATGAAGTTAGATGGTTTTGATGAGCTAAATAAAAAATTAGTTCAAATATCTAAAAATCAAGCTATTCAACGTAATAGATTTGTAGCTCGTGAAGCAGAGAATTTATTATCTAACACAAAAAACTATACTCCTGTTGCTGAAGTTGATGGCGGTACTTTACGTGAAAGTTGGAAAAGAACACGAGCAAAAGAAGGTATTGTTCATGTATATAATAATACAGATTATGCTCTTCATGTAGAATATGGTCATCGTCAAAAAAAACGTTGGGTTCCAGGCAGATGGGAAAATGGACACTTTGTTTATGACCCAGATGAGAAAGAATCTGGTATGATGTTAAAACCTAGATTTATTAAAGGGTATAAAATGCTTTCTAGGGGACTTTTTGATATTAAACAAACATTTATACAAGATGCCGAAGCAATATTAGGAGATTTATTTAAGTGATTACTTTAGCAGATATTAGAAAAGCTATAACTACAGCATTAAAAAGTAAATTTCAAAATATAAAAGTATTTTTTGATGATGTAGAAAATAGTACAGATGATTATTTTTATATTGAATTTACACCAAAGTCAAAAACTATAGATGATATTTATACAAATAAAATTATTAAAATAGATATAGATTATGTATTGGCTTTAGATGAAAACAAAAAAATTGATAGGCGAAAATTGCAAGATAGTATTTCTAAAATTGATATATTATTTAGACCTGTATTTAAAGTTAAAGATAGAGCTTTTACTATTCTAGAAACATCTACTACTATCGTGGACGATATTCTTCATTTTAGCTTTGAATTAAATTTTGTAGATTGTTTAAGTGATGAAGAATTTGGTGGCATTAAATATGAGTTAATGAAACATTTAGAAATGACATGGAGGTAATAGAGTATGAGTTATACGAAAAAAACATGGGTAAGTAAAGAATTGATAACTACAAATGCAATGAATAACATTGAAACTGGTATTGAGAATGCGCATAAAGATGTTGAAAGTTTAACTACTGAAGTTAATAAAAAATTAACTAAACCAACCGAAGAAGGAACATCAGGGCAAATTTTGAGTTTAGGAGAAGACAATGCCTTAGAATATGTAAATATGCCAAAAAATGCAACAATAACAGATGTTACTGCAACAGTTGATGCTAATACAGGAACACCAGAAGTAGAAGTAAGTTTAGGCGGTACAGAAGAAGCCAGAACGTTTAGTTTTTCTTTTAAAAATTTAAAAGGTAGCAAAGGCGATAAAGGCGATAAAGGCGATAAAGGCGATAAAGGCGACAGTGGAGCCAAGGGTCAAGGAATTTTTACAGCAAAAGAAGCATTAACACCTAGTGGAACTACTACTGCAGATAAAATTAACAATGGAGAAAACATTACTCAAAATGATACTATTATAGATATTAACGGTGATGTTTTTACTGTAACATCTATTAGTGACTCCACAATAAATTTATCCGAAAAATTATTTAGTTTAAAAACCGCATAATATGTAGAAAGACGCTTTTATAATAAAAGCGTCTTTTTTATTAAATTTCTGTAGGAGGTAAATATTTTGAGCTATAAGCCTCGAGTATGGAAAAGTAAAGAAGCTATAACAGCTCCTAAATTAAATAATTTAGAAGAAGCTGTAGCTAATTTATATAAAAAAATGGAACAAACAAATGGAGAAAATGTTATGCATATTGCTAATATAGAAATTAAACCTAATTCATCAGTAAGTAAAACAAATATTCCAGGAGCAACAGAAATATTAGTAGGAGATTTAATTTGTGATACAACAAACTCTATTTATCGAATAGAAAAAGTATCTGAAGATAATGTTAATGTTGGTGATAAAATTCCTTATTTAGATAGTGATAATTTATCAGATATGGAATTAACAGCAATTACAGATTCTAGTGGAAATCTTAAAGGATTGTCTGGAACGTATAAAACTAATGATAATAATATAAGAAAAATTTCATTCAAAATAACTCAAGAATAAGGAGGTTTAAATTATGGCTAATGAGGCAGAAGTTTTTGGATTACCTAAGGTGCAAATAACCTTTAAAACTAAATCTACAACAGCAATATCTCGTTCTGCTAGAGGAATTGTTGTCATGATTTTGAAAAACGAAACATCAGATATTATGAAAAGCTATAAAATTTCTGATGTAACAGATATACCAACAACTACTCCAGAAGTAGGATTAACATCTAAAAACATTGATTTAGTAAAAAAATGTTTATTAGGAACACCTTTAAGGGTTTTGGTATATACCATACCTAATGATGATGTAGAAGATGCTACTATAAATCAGAACAGTGTCTTAAAAGAAATTGCCAATATTAAATGGAATTATATCTGTGCTCCAACATCTACCGAACAAGAACAAGAAGATTTAGTAAGTTGGGTTAAATCTCAACGTAACAATAAAAAGAAAACTTTCAAAGCAGTTTGTGCTCATCAAGAAGCAGATGATAAAGGAATTATAAATTTTTGTACGGAACAGATAAAGGTAGCTAATCCTAATTATAAAGCAGACGATGGTAATTCTGAGGAAATTGGATATGTAGATGAAGCATATACAGATATATCTCTTGTGGCAGAAGAAGATGTTCAGAAAGAAGAAAAAGAAGAAGAGTATATAATTTATACAGCTAAAGAATATACTGCACGTATAGCAGGTATTTTAGCAGGATTGCCTTTAGATAGAAGTTCTACGTATTATCAACTAACAGAAGTTGTTAGCGTTGAAAAATACGAAGATATTGATACTCTTATTGATAAAGGACAATTATTATTAATTGATGAAGGCGAAGGTAATGGTGTAAAAATAGCTCGTGGTTGTAACTCACTAACTACGTTTACAACAGATGTAGGACAAGATTTCCGTTTTATTAAAATTATCGAATGCGTTGACATGATACAAGATGATATAAGAGATACGTTTAAGTCTGATTATGTTGGTAAAGTAATTAATGATTATAATCATAAAATGTTATTTATTGCAGCAGTTAAGGTATATTTTAATGGATTAAAGGGAAATGTTTTAGATAATAGCCCTACTGCAACTAATGATGTAGAAATTGATTATCAGGCTCAAAAAGATTATGCAACATTAAAAGGTGAAGATGTTGAAAATATGACAGAACAACAAATTCTTGAATATAATACAGGAACAAATTTATTATTAGCAGGTAGAATCACACCTGTTAATGCGATGGAAGATTTATCAATTGATTTTAGTATGTAGGTGGTAAAAAGCTTATGAAAACAATTATTCCAATAACAATAGACTATTTAGTAAAGAATTTAACATTTGAATTGCAACGTTTTGCTAGAGACTCAGAAGCTTATAAATATCGTGGAAATAGACGTTGGAATGGTTCTCATGGTAAAGCTTGGTGGGATGGAGAACTTCTTTTTGAAATTGTAAAATTTGAAGCTAAAGTTACAGCTAATCGAGAAGAAGTTATTAATGGTAATAGCGTAGATAGTAAAATTGTTTCCTTGAAAGGAGATATAAGTTTTACTCTTAAAAACGTTATTAATAGAAATATAAACAAATATCTTGAAGCTTGGAAAAATGGAACAGATCCACGTGCTAGCTTTGTTGGTCTCATTGAAGACCCAGATGCAGTTGATGGGCAAAAAGAACGCATTTCTATTGAAAATGTATGGTTTGATGAAATTACATTAATGAGTTTTGAAAAAGGTAAAGTAGTTGAAAAAGAATATACTGGCGGTTTTACCCCAGAAGATTCTACATTTATTGAAACAATTTCAGCATAAGTAAAACATCTCTTTAGAGATGTTTTTTTATTTAGGAGGAAAAATTTTATGGAAAATAAAAAAATCGTTAGTATTCAGGATTTGATAAAGAATAAAGAAGCTATTCAAGAAAGAAAAAATAAATTATATGATATAGAAATTCCAAATTTTGGTGTGGTTACTGTAAAACAACCAACAATGGGATTAGTGGCAGAAGCTACTAAAATGGATGATGGCGGTGATCAGTATTTAATTTATGAAAGTTTTGTTGAACCAAAATTAAAAGATTCCGCCTTGTTAAAAGCATATGAATGTAGTGAACCTACAGATATTGTTAATAAAATATTTAAAGCTGGAGAAATAGCGTTTATTTCTAAAGCTATTATGTCATGTGCTGGATATGGAAACGATTTAAAATTCAAATTACATGATGAATTAAAAAACTAATAGAAGAGGATTGGATGGCATCAACTTGTGCATATCTGGTTCTCAAAGGTCATAAAATAGATTATTTTTTTTCATTGTCTTATTTGGAAAAACTTTTTGTTTATTCAGCAATGATAAAAGAAAAAGAATCCGAACAGCAAAAATTAGAAGTAATAATAAAATCATTAGCCAGCATATTGGGTTTGAAAGGAGAATGACTAAATGAATAATTTTATTTTAAGTGCTACATTAGAATTAAAAGATAAAATGACTGCTGGTCTTAAGAAAACCCAATATGCTTTATCTGGTATTGCTGGAGAGTCTTTAAAAGTTACCAAGTCTACTGAAAAATTAAAAGAAAGTTTAAATAAAATAAAAGGCGATTATTCAGCGACAGTATCATTAAAAGACAAAGCCTCTCAAACCGCAAAAAATTTAAAATCAACATTAGAGCAATTTAAAAATAAAGATTATTCAGCAATAGTATCATTAAAAAATAAAGCATCATCACAAGCAAATAAAATTAAAAATGAATTAACTAGTTTATCAAATAAAGCTTTTACAGCATATGTAAATATAAAAACTAATATGCCAAATAGTGGATTTAATTTTAATAATAAAATGAATAACTTTGCTGATGGTATGTTAATGGGAACTAGTTTACAAATGGCTGGTATGGCAGGGATTGGATATACCGTTTATGATACTATAAAAACCCCTATGGATTTTGATACACAATTATCTGCAATAAAAGCTTTAATCCCAAAAGATGGAGTAGATGGACAAACACGAGATGAAATAATGTCTCAAGTTAGAGCTCGTGCTATGCAACTTGGGCAAGATACTGTATTTGGAAATACAGAAGTTGCAAAGGGAATGACTGAATTAATAAAAGCAGGTGTACAATTAAAAGATGTATTAGGCGAAGCATCTGAAGCAGCACTTAATTTGGCCACAGCAGGTGGTTTGGATTTAGCTGAATCAGCTGAAACAATGAGTACTGCTATGAATGCATTTAAAGTAAATGATGCAACTCATGCTGCGAATATTTTAGCTGGTGCTGCAAATGCCTCTGCTACAGATGTGCATGAATTAAGATATGCATTATCTATGTGTTCAGCTGTTGCTTCTGGTGCAGGTGTTAGCTTTGAAGATACAAATACTACATTAGCTGTGTTTGCACAAAATGGCTTAAAAGGTTCAGATGCAGGTACCTCTCTAAAAACAATGTTATCTAATTTAATACCAAAAACAAAAACACAAATCGAAGCTTTTAGTAAATTAAATCTTCTTACAGAAAAAGGAACTAGTGCTTTTTTTGACCAACAAGGTAAGGTTAAAACATTAGCAGAAATAGCAGGTCTATTACAAGATAGATTAAAAGGAATGACAAAAGAAGAACAACTTGCTACATTGTATGATATGTTTGGTTCTGACGCTATTCGTGGTGGTATGATTCTAATGCGAGAAGGTGCCGAAGGTGTAACTAAAATGTTTAATGAAATGAATAAGGTTACAGCTAAAGATGTAGCAATTACTATGTTGGATAATTTAAAAGGTGATATTGAAGAATTATCTGGTGCTTGGGAAAATTTTCAAATCACTTTAATGTCTGGAAGTGCTAATTCTGGACTTAGAGGATTAGTTCAAGAACTGACGGATATTGTAAAAGTAGCTACAGCTGGATTAAAAGATGGATTTGGATTAGATGATGTATTTACTTTAACTAAAAAAGGTATTGTAGATTTAACAAATAAATTTATAGCATTTGATGGAATTGGTTCTGTTTTAGCAGGTGGAGCTTTATTTTGGGGATTAAAGAAAATTTATGGTATTACAGTTGGAACTATTACCAAAATAAAAGATATAGTTAATATGTCAAAAGGTCTTTCTGATAAATTGCCTACAGGAACAGATAAGATAGCATCTGCTAAAGATTTAGTAATAAATGCTCAAAATGTTTATGTAAATGGGAAAACAACATCCGCATCAAAGCCTAATAATAATTCATCAACTATTTTAGGTCCAAATGGTAAGCCATTACCATCAAGTAGACCACAGCCTCCTATTTCTAAACCTCCTGCTCCTTTAAGTTGGAGGGAACGATTAAAAGGTATTTTTAGTAAAGGTTTAGAAAGTAGTAAAAAATATAGTGCAAAACTAGGTAAATTAGGATTAGGTATTGGAATTCCTCTAGGAGCATATAGCATATATAATGCTAAAGAGGGAGAAAGAGGTTTAGAAACTGCACGTGTTGCTAGTAGTTTAGCTGGCGGTTATGTAGGAGCTAAGGCAGGATCTATTGCAGGTGGAACAGTTGGTTCTATTATTCCAGGTATAGGAACTGGAGCAGGTGCGATTATTGGTGGTGTTTTAGGTGGTATTAGTGGAAGTATTATTGGTGAAAAATTAATCAACGATATTAGAGATAGTATTATTAATGGATTAGATGAAGTTACTACTAGTATAACGGAAGTAGGTAATACATTATATAATAATTTGTTAGCACCTATTGGCAATTTCGGAATAGATTGTATTAATTTTATTGTTGGTAGTGTATCAATGATGGGAGATATAATATCTCCTTATGTAAGTGCATTAGGAAACGGAATAAAAGATATGTTGATAGTACCTGTGGTTTCAGGTGTTTATTGGTTAGGTGAACAAATAGCTGTTAAATTTGGAGAGGCTAGTAATAGTATCCAAGAAATATTTAGTGGCATTGGTGATTGGTTTAGTCAAAATGTATTTGAGCCTATATCTAGTAAAGCATATTCTGTTTGTGAAGCTATTAGTGAAGCTTTTAATAGTGCTTCAAATAGAATAAAAAGTGTATTTAGTGGAGTAAGTAGTTGGCTTGATGCAAATGTATGGTCTCCTATATCTAGTAAAGCTAGAGGTGTTATGGATAAAATTAGTGAAATTAGAGAAAAAGGAGCTAATATAACAGGTTTAGAATCTAATTTAGGACATAATGCTACTGGAACGATGTTTTGGAGTGGTGGTTTAACGGAAATAAATGAACGTGGCGGAGAAATTGTAGATTTACCTACAGGTAGTAGAATATATCCTGCTCAAACTAGTGAACGTTTAATAAGAAAAGAATTATCTAACAATACTAATTCTTTACCTAATATAACGATTAGTGGTAATAACTTTATAATTAGAGAAGAAGCTGATATTGAAAAAATTGCAGATGAATTAACCAAAAAATTTATGCAAGCAAGTAGTGGATATGGAGGTATATGTTAATGAGCTTAGATAGTTTTATGAATAAAACATATAGTTTAATAAATATACTTTCTTTTGCCTTAGGTGGTTCAATTAAAGGTCGAAGACAATATATTTTATCTTTGGATGATGAAAAAGTTATATTGCCAGTTACTCCTATTGAATATAATAATAAAAGTTCACAAGATAATAAAATTGTAAATATTATTGATACTGGTGAAGTAATGCTATTTGGTAACCCTATATTAGAAAGATTAACGTTTTCTTCGTTTTTTCCTAGTCCTAAACATGAATATCCGTTTATAGTTACCGATGACTTAAAAGAACCAGTTGAATATGTAGAATTATTTAAAAAATGGAAAGAAAGTAAAAAACCTATACGAGTGATTATAACAGATAGTCCTATTAATAAGATGATGGGTTTGAAATCTTTTAATATTAAAGAAAAAGACGGTACTAAAGATATATATTATTCTATGGAATTTATTGAATATAAGGACCTTAATACGCCAATGGCTAATAATGATAAAGAAATAAACAATGTTACTGGATTAAAAGAAAGAGCATCGATTAAAAATACCCCAGATACAGTAACAATATTAGATGATGTTAATGATATATTAGATGCATCAAAAAAAGCTTATGGAGATTATAGACATTGGAGAAATATTGTAGAATCAAATAATTTGACAGATTTCGCTATAAATAATATTAGAAAGTTAAATTTGAAGGACTTATAAAAGATGAAAATATTTCATAAAGGACAAGATATTTCAAGATTTATAGGTAAAATAACATGGAGTGGCTCAAGAATTCAGGCTGGTAGAAAATTAGCTTTTGAATATTTAAAAGACACAAGAGATCCTAATTTACCAATAATAAATATTAATAATGGAGAAACAATATTAGGATATAGTGAAGATAATAATATTGTTTTTCAAGGTAATGTTTATGATATTGAAGAAAATAAAAAAGAATCTAGAGTTGTAATTACGGCATATGATAATTTATTTATTTTAAATAAATCCAGAACGACACGTAAATTTACAAACATTACAGCAGAAGATGTAACTGCTTCTATATGTAGGGAATTAGGTATAAAAGTGGGTAATCTTGCTAAGACTAATACAAATATAAATTTTATTGCTGAAAGAAAAACTGGATATCAAATAATAATGATGGCTTATACAGAAGCCAGTAAAATTACTAAAGAAAAATATCATCCAATAATGAATAAAGACGCTTTAGATGTGATTTTAAAAGGCACATTAATTGAAGATGTAGTATTAGATTCTACAAAAAATATGATAAATAGTATTTATAAAGAAAGCATTGAGAATATGATTAACCAGATAATGGTTACTGATGAGCAAGGTAATGTTATTAATTATATTCGAGATGAAGACCTTATAAATAAATATTCTATGATACAAGATGTATATAAAACCGATCCGAATAAAGATACTAATTTATTTGCTAGTTCTATGATAAAGAAACCTGAACAGAGTGGTTTGATTGAATGCTTAGGAGATTATAAATTGATATCATCTTATTCTGTAGAAGTTAAGGATGAGTATTTGAGAGGTAAATTTTATATTAAATCTGATGTACATACATTTTCTAGGGACCAACATACAATGCGTATTGACTTAGAATTTGAAAACATCATGAATGAAGAAAAAGCTCAGAAAGAAAATAAGAAGGAGTAAAAATGGGAAATCCAATACCTAGCGTTGATCAATCTATGGGAAAATTGGTAGACGAAATATATAATATTTTTAGAAATAATATTCCGACAACAAATCTGATAGGTGTTGTATTAAAGCCACCACCAAATATAGAAATTAAATACAATAATATAGTACTAACTAAAAAAGAAGTATATATATCTCATTATTTATTAGCAGGATATAGAAGAGAAGCACAAGGACATTTAGTAAGTGCTACACAAAATCGTGGCGGTGGTAGTGGATATGCTGAATATCAAAGTCATAACCATGACATAAATAATGATTATACAAACGATATAATTTATACAGATACATTAAAAGCTGGAGACCTTGTAAGTATTTTCCCATTAGAAGGTAATCAGCTTTTTATTATTACAGATAAGTTGGTGAAATTATGAGTGATACTTTTCCTTTTATAGGAAATACTATACAAAATAATTCTATAAGTAACTTACCTTTATTTATTGAATATGCATGGAATTTTGATACAGATAAATTTATTTATGATGATGCAGGAAATCATGTTATTGTTCATGGTAATGAAGCTATAAAAGTTTGGATATATAAAGCTTTAAAAACACATAGGTATGGTTATTTAGCATATTCAAGTCAATATGGAATAGATTTAAAAGAGTTTATCGGAAAAGTAATGACATACGAGGAACGAATATCTGAATTAAAAAGAATTATAATTGAATGTTTAATGGTTAATCCCTATATAAAATCTATAAATTCAATTACGTTTAACAGAGAGAAGGAAAAATTAAAATGTTATGTTGATTTAACAACTATTTATGGGGATGTGAATATAGATGTATAAAGCTAGAACACAAGAAGAAATATTAAAAGAAATGTTAGCTTATTCTAAAACTAAAACAGCTTTAGTAGAAGGTACTTTTCAGTATGATTCACTTTCTGCTAATAGTATAGAAGTTGCTAAAACTGAAGTAGAAATTGAACAAGTAGATAAAATGGGTTTTGTTGAAACATCTTGGGGCGAACATTTAACAAAAAAAACAAAAGAATTTGGTGTAATTAGAAAAGTAGCTACTAAAGCTACAGGCGTATTAACAGTTATAGGAAATGGTCATATTTATGAAGGAAGTTTATTTTCTACTGAAAGTGGAATTCAATTTAAATCTTTAACTGATATAGATGTAAAAAATACAGCAGATATAAAAATTGAAGCTGTCACGGAAGGTAAAAATGGAAATGTTGATGCAGAAACAATAACGGTTATACCAATGTCTATAGTAGGGATAAATTCTGTAACAAATAAAACACCAACTACTGGTGGATACGATGAAGAAACTGATGATGAATTACGAAAACGTTATTATTTTAAAGTTCAAAATATAATCACTAGCGGTAATAAAAATCATTATGAATATTGGGCTAGAGAGGTGGAAGGAGTTGGGAGTGCTAGGTGTATACCTGTATGGGATGGTCCAGGAACTGTAAAAGTTGTTATAATTGATTCAAATTTAGGAGTAGCTGATGAAGCATTAATACAAAAAGTAAAAGAACATATACTAGATAATTGTAGCTTTGAAGCTACCTTGACGGTAACTACTGCCACTATAGTAACCATAAATATAAAAGCTAAAATAGATGGTTCAAAAAATGAAGAAGAATTTAAATCTAAACTAAATGAATATTTTAAAAGTATTGGTTTTGAAAAAGGTTATGTATCTTATGCATTAGTTGGTAAGTTACTTTTAGAGTGTAGTGGTATAAAAGATTATACAGATTTGACAATAAATGGCGGTACACAAAATATCCCTTTAAGTGAAGAAGAACTTCCTTCTTTAGGAGAGGTGGTATTAGATGTATATTCTGCGTAAAAAACCAGTATACACATTAAGATATTTACCTGATTTCTTATCGAAAGATGATGTCTTTAAAAATACTGCACTTATTTGTGATAAACAGCATGAAAAACTAAGAGTAGATCTTTTAGATTTAAAAAATCAAATCTTTATTGAAACAGCAACATGGAGGTTGGCTGATTGGGAGAGAGTTTTAAATATATCTGTAAAACCAAATGCTACTTATGATGAAAGAAGAAATCAAATATTATTAAAGTTTCAAGGTGCTAATGCTGTAACAGAAAAATTTATGAATAATTTAATAAATATGTTTTGTGAAAATAAAACAGGATATATTGTGCCACACAATAGTGAATATTATTTTGAAGTATGCGTAAGTGCTGATGATAAAATAAATTGGAAAGAATTATTAGAAACAGTAAATTTATACAAACCAGCTCATTTAGCATTTTATACAGTATTAAAAATTTTATTAAAACAAGATATCTACCAAAACATGAAAATAAATCAATATATTAATAGTACACATAATTTTTGGAACTTAGGAACAGCAGAGAAAGTTTATTGGGATGGTATTTGGAATTTTAATAATATAATAGATTTTAGTGGTATAAAACCAGATGCATTATATCGAGAGAGACAAACACATTTATTAAGTATAAAAAATCTATTAATGCCTGTTTTATATATAAATATTAATTATAAAATTGAAAATAAAGAGCAGATAAATTCTAAATGTAAACAAGTTATTAGTTATAGTAATAAAACAGAAAATAAAATAAATAATAAACAAAAAATTTATAAAAAATATCAAGTTTCTAACATAAATAAAAATAATGTTATACAGAACCGTACAGCAAATACAAAAAACTGCTGGGACGGTTCTTTTTGTTTAGATGGTAGCCATATTTTAAGTGGTGCTTATGAAATAGATAAACAAATGGAAAATATATGTGTTTTTTATAGTACAAAACATGGAATTATAGATGAAGGGAGCAAAGAAATATTATGAGTAATGTAAATACAACACATACTTTAACTGTTAATGGAGTAGGTGTACAAAGTGAATTTGACCAAGATACATTTTTAAAAAGCAATAAAAAAACGACTACAGATTATAGAACTGCATTTGCACAAGCTATAGGAACAACAGGGAGAATAAGTAAAATTGTAAAAATGGCTTTTGGTATAGCAGGGGAAACAGACGAGCAAGGAAATCCTGCACCACCAACAGACAATGGTTCACTTAATAATGTTGTTTTAACTAAAAATATTAAAGAAGTTACTTATCCTGTTGAAACTTCTGTTTGTTTTGAAGCAGAAATTGAAGCTGGTGAGTATACTGGTGCAATAAATGAAGTAGCTTTGATAGATGAAGAAGAACAAACTGCTGCTAAAATGCGACTCTTAACAAGTAAAGGTGTAGATGCAGAAAGTGGAGCAATATTTAAATGGACTGTAGAGTTTTGAGGTGGTTAGATGAATAGTGAAGAATTAAAAAAAGAATTTGGGTTATTAATGCCAAGTGAGATAAATGGGTTTAAAAGACCAGATGAATCAATACCTAGTAGTAATGATTTCTTTTTAGAAATTCCACAACTTATTTCAAAGGACCCAGTGCTTTATTCTACAATGAATCTGATTTTTAGTGTAATTTTATCTAATGATAAATTATTAAAGCAATGGCTTGATACATTGCAAAACGTAGTAAATGCTCAAGATTGGCGAGAGGTTACAGATAGTTTGAAAGGTTACATGACACCGGAGCTTAAGAAAAAGCTGGACGGCATAGCAACAGGTGCAAATAACTATGTACACCCTAGTTCGCATCCGGCGACCATGATTACTCAGGACGCAACACACAGATTTGTAACGGATACTGAAAAAAATACATGGAATGGCAAAGCAAGTACCGCTGTCGTATCTACTAGTGCAAACGGACTTGCACCGAAAAGAGATGGCAATGCAAGCCACTTTTTAGCGGGAGATGGAACATGGAAAGCAGTCCCTTCTGCGTCCAGCGCGGCAAGTGCCACCAAAGCCACGCAGGACAGCCGTGGGCAACAGATAGATACAACATATGTAAAAGGGGTTACGGGAAGCAATGCAACATTAACAGTTACAAAAGGAAATGGAAGTACAAGCAGTGTAACTGTAAATAACGTTGCTAATGCTACAAATGCTAATAATTTAGTAATAAGCGGAACATCTGCACATATAAAATATGGTGGTGCAGATGTAGATGAGAATACTGCTATAAGTCAAAATAAAGTTAACCTTTTGATTGGTAGTTGGTATTCTACAGGATTTAGAGATTTATGTTCTAGCGGAACACCAATAAAGGTAGCAATAAACCATAGAAATGGTAATATAAAAACTTTAGGTAGCGTTACAGCCAGCGGTGGTTTTAAAGGCAATGCTGACACTGCAAGCAAACTCGGAACGGCAAGCGTGGGCAGTGGCGTAAAACCTATTTATTTAAATGCAGGTTCACCGGTAGCAAGTGGAAGCACTGTCGGCAATGCCAATAGACCGATTTACATGAATGGTGGCACATTGTCGCAGTGCAGTATTGATTTATCAACCTTAGCACCAAAAGCAAGCCCGGCATTAACGGGAAGCCCGACAGCACCAACGCAAGGCACTTCGGACAACAGTACAAAAATCGCTACGACCGCATTTGTCCGAAACCTCATTAATCAATTCAAAACCGACGGTACACTCGGTGGCATTGTTGGAGGCAGTTTAACACAAAACGGCTGGGTTAAATTTAGCAATGGTCTAATTCTACAATGGGGAATAACCAGTGATGGTAAAAAAGGTGTTTCTTTTCCTATAGTGTTTAAAAATGTATATGCACTAACAATGGGAAACCTTAATAATACTTCATGGGCGCCACATTTTAGAGATGTAACAACTACAGGATTTAAAGCAACAGTAGAAGGAACAAATTATAGCTATCATGGATATTGGATTGCATTAGGAAATTGATTTATATACCTACAACAAAAACATATCCTGATGTTTCACCATTAGATTGATTAGTTCCTTTTGATTTCCATGTAATATTTGTTAAATTTTTACTTGTAAGAATTAATGAATGTTCATGATTTCCTGTACTTCTTGTTAAAGATACACTATAACAAGCTTCTGTGAAAGAAATAGGAAAAGTAAAACTTCCCTCACCATATCCCCATTGTTTCCTTGTCATACTCCCACAACTAAACATTCTGCTGGAACAACATCTACTTTACCATTACTATTCCATGCTTCCCATGTTATTGTAGATGTAGATTTATTTTTAATGATTAATGCTACTTCATAAGTTCCACTATTACGTGTTAAAATTGCACAAAAACAATTTTTTGTAAATGAAATTGGAAATTTAAACATATTATTACTACCAACTCCCCATTGTACAATGGGGAAGTGGTGGTAAGGGAACAAAAACTTTGCCAATAGTTTATACAAAATGGTATATTCCTGTTGTTGCATATGGTAATAATATAAATTGGCAACCAGAAAATTCAGCTGTTACAGCTTATAAAGTTTCGCTATCTCAATTAAATATTTGGGCTAAAGAGGGTTCTAATTTTTGGTTTATTACTGTAGGTATTTAATTAAACAATGGGGAACGACCAGTAAACCAGGAACAATTACCCTGCCTATTGCGTTTACTAAATTTTATATACCTATATCTTGTCATGGTCATAACAAAGATTGGTTTCCATCTCAATACCCAAGTACCGTTTATGTTGTTTCCTTAAATCAATTATCATACGGTGCAGCAGAAGGTACCTATCATTATTTCATTGCTATAGGCAAGTAACAATGGGGAAATAATAATGGACAAGGGAGTTATTCTCGTAAAGTATATTCATTCCCTGTAGCATATTCTTCTGCTGTTTATATGATGTCGGCTAATCCTAAAGGGAATGTAGGTACAGGAGCAACAAAAAATGCTCATTCAGCAAATGTGGAAAGTCTAACCCAATTCTCTATTTCTGTTGGCGAACATAGTAGTATGTTTTGGTTTTCTATAGGTAAATAATTTATTTTCCTATTGCTAAATAACGCATATTTAAATTTACTAAATGATTTGTTCCATTTGTACAAATAAATCCTGTTTTACTAATAGAAGTTGCATCATATCCTGGTGTTTTTCCATCACTGTCATTTGCACGTGTTGCTACACCTATTACGTTCAAGCACGAGTTAAAAAATGATATTGGAAATGTAACTGAAACAGATTGGCTATTCATATTATAAGTTCCCCATTGTTTAAAGGAGTTGAAAAAATGAGTTTATAAATATATCTGATGTAAAAAATGAAGATTTATAGAAGAAAGGCTGATTTTATGTATTTAATGAAATTTGATGAAGAGGGCCAAAAGATTTCCGCCGTTCCGCAGGCATTAGCTAACGACTGGGGCGGCGAAGAAAAGTTGAAATCCGAAGGCTATATTGAAATATCCGATGAAGATTGGAACTATTACACCGGCAATATGGGTGACGGCGACAACGGCACTGGATATATTCGCGACAGCGAGACCGGTAAGCCGATTTCTGCGCCTGCTAGGGTAATTACATTAGAGGAGAGAGCAAATGTGCTTAAATCGGAGTATGAAGCCAACGTTAAAGCGATTGATGAAGCAATTCAGATTGCAAAAAATAACGGCGATACTGAGTATGTTACTGAACTACAGCAGGAACGACAAAATATATTAGATGAATATGCAAAAAAATTGGAGGAATTGACAAATGCTTAAATTTTGTACATTTTGCGGAAGAAAACTTGATACAGAAGGCTTTTGTACTAATTCAAAGTGTCCAGATTACAAACGAAAAGAACTTATAGAAACAGAAAAGAAAGAGTTAGCAGAAAAAGCAAAAAGCACCCAAGAAGCTAGTAAAAATAAGGCTTAGAGGGTGCTTTTATTATGCAAAAAATTATATTACCGTATTTGTGCCGTGTTCCACCTTAGAAAATAAAGGAACATAGCAATTTATATAGATTAATATTAACGCCGTATTAGTGCCAAATTTTAATATTTAAACACTATTAAATCCATTGCTTTTTTTAGTTGGTGCAGGTCCTTATGTGTATAGTGTTTTTCTGTTATATTACTGCTGGCGTGTCCTAGTATTCTTTTTATTGCGGTTGGATTAGCGTCTGCGTTATTTAATAAGCTCGCAAGTGTGTGTCTGCATTCATGTGGTGTATGGCGCTTTATTTTTAACTCTATAAGGGTTTTATCGAAGCGAGTACGAAAACGGCTATAATTGAGATGTATGCCGTTATTATCTGTAGCAATATATTTATTGTTTTCTGCTAAAAATTCTATCCAAAAAGGTAATGTTTGTTTATGCAATGGAATAATTCTATTTCTGCCAGCTTCTGTCTTACTTTCTCTTATTATTAGGTAACGTTGTCTAAGCTTTACATCAGTTTTTTCTATTGCTAAAAATTCACTAGGACGAGTACCTAACATCATGTGCATTAGTATCATTTTGGCATATCGGTGTTCATCGGTGGCTCGGAAAAGTTTATAAATCTGTCGGGTATTGAATATGGTTTTTTTATAGACTTTTTTATCTTTGTCTATATCAATATACCGACTAATATCTTTTTCTGGTGGAATTATCTCATACTTCACTGCGTAGGTATACATGTGATGTAGAACTTGTCTAGCTTTCTTTTGTGTACTATATCCAGCACCATTATCATGTATATCACGTATTGCAGATTGTAAATCACCAATACGAATTTTAGCAAACTGTTTATCATATAAACGATTTAGATGTTTATATGCACAATTATAGCTAGATTGTGTACGTTCTTTAATACGTGGATATAAATAAGCTTTTACCAAGCAGAATAGTTCATCAAAAGTAATTTCAGATGGAGAAAAAAGTAAGGGATTTTTATTATATTCACATAAAAAAGCTAACGCACTTTCATAGGTTGTTTCATAACCTATAACTTTTTGACGTCCATCAATGAATTTTCTTATTTCATAGGGACGTCTACGTCGACCACTTTTTTTGGTAATACTACCAAAACCATTAGGTAATTTTAATCTTTTATTATTCAAATAAATCACTCCTTAATAGGAGTTTATCAAAATATGTTTTAAAGTAGGTGAAAAAGTGAATAATTTTACAATTGATATATTAAATTTTTTTAAAACATTAATTCCTGTTAAAACTGAGATAGAATTAGGAGCGTGTTTCGCTACAGTGGGAACTATATGTAATCATTTGTTTGGCAGTTGGTCAAACTTGTGGGAAGCTATTTTGCTACTAATGGTATTAGATTATATAACAGGTCTTTTATCCGCATGGATAAATCCAAGCAAAAAATTAGATAGCAGAAAAGGTTGGCGAGGATTAGCTAAAAAGGCTGTTATCGTAATTATAATTATGGTAGCACATATGGCAGATATTGTTTTCAATCAGGGAACGATAACACGAGATATCGCTATAATGTTTTACATCGCTAACGAGGGTCTAAGTATATTAGAGAATGCTACAAATTGTGGTATTCCAGTTCCAGCTAAATTGAAAAATAATTTAGCTCAATATACTAAAGAGAAAACAACCATCAGATCCTATAATAAAGAAAAATAAATTAACTTACTTTAAAATAATTCATAATAATTTATAGAACAAGGAGATAAGAAAATGACAAACAATTTAAATGATTTTTTAAACAAAATTTTATTAGGAGATAGCTTAGAGTATCTTAGACAATTACCATCTAATTCTATAGATGCAGTTATTACAGATCCGCCTTATTGTAGTGGTGGTAGAACAGCTTCTGAAAAAGCTTTACCACCAAGTAAAAAATATGAACAGAGTTCAAATACTATGGTGCATAGACCAGATTTTGTAGGAGATAGTAAAGATACACGTTCTTGGCTTCATTGGTGTAATCTATGGATTAGTGAATGTCATAGAGTTTTAAAAGATGGAGGTTATTTTTTAATGTTTACAGACTGGAGACAGCTTCCATCTACTACAGATGCTGTTCAAATTGGTGAATTAATTTGGAGAGGTATTATAGCATGGGATAAAGGAAGATGTGCAAGAGCACCACATAAAGGATATTTTCGTCATCAGTGCGAATATGTAGTTTGGGCAACTAAGGGAAAATGTAAAAGAAATCTACATGCAGGTCCTTTTGATGGTTGTTATCAATATACAGTAAAACAAACCGATAAATTTCATCTCACTGGAAAACCAACTCCATTAATGGAGGATTTAATAAAAATTGTTCCTGAAGGTGCTATAATTTTGGACCCATTTATGGGAAGTGGTACAACTGCTGTAGCAGCTAAAATGCATAATAGAAATTTTGTGGGGTTCGAAAAAACTAAAGTATATCATGATATAGCTTTAGAGAGATTAGAAAAATTAAATATGTCAAAATAAGCCATTTTTGTAATTACCGTTTTATTGATTTTACAAAAATGGCTATTTTTATAATAAAAGATAGATTTTTAATATGCAGAGGTTATTTCCTAAATTTATACTTAAAATAAAAAGATATGAGGTGAGTTGACGTTGTCTAAAAACAAAACTTTAAAAAAAGTAATTGCTTTTTCTAGTGCATTAGTTATTAGTTCATCTTTATTAACAGGGTGTGGAGCAGACCCGCCACAAGAGCAATATCGTGATAGTGATAAAGAAGATATTACTATTGTAAATCATGATAGTGGTAGTTTTAGTGATTTCTTAGCAGGTACTATTGTTGGAACTTGGTTGAATAGTGGGACCTATAATAATAGAAACTACAATGAAGGCAATGGTAGCTATAATAGTAGAAGTTACAGTAGAGATAGTAATTTAAATGGTAGTACAAATAAAGATAGTAAGCCAATAGAAGATAAGGCTTCATCTTCTATTAGTAACAAAAGTGCTAAAAATATTACAACACCAAATAAAAATGTATCTAATATAGGTACTAAATCAAGTATATCTACAGGAAAAACAGGTATAGGAAGTGCAGGAGGAAGAAGTAGTGCAAGTTAGTTGTTGGATAGATAATATTGATAGAAACAAAATACCTTATATTAAAGAAGATGATTGGCGATATAGTTATCCTAGTTTAACCCCATTAAATATTACAAAAGAAGAAAAAGAAAATTTATTTGATATATCAAATGTTTTATTTTGGGCTATGCATAAAACTGTTAAATCAGTACGTCATGTAAATGATTTGTTTGGAAACTTGTCTTTTATTGGCTCTAAATTTGATTGTATTAGCAATTTATCTAGAATGGATTTTGTAAAAGATATGAATGGTGATTTTCGATTAATAGAAATTAATTCAGATACACCATGTGCTATACCAGAAACTTTTTATGGGAATTTTAGATTTAAGTCGAAAGAAATATCATTAAAAGAAAAAGAAATTAATAAACAATTAGCAGAAATTTTTATTAATCTTTGTTCCAATGATGATGTAATAGCATTTGCATCTGACCCAAATTATAAAGAAGACTGGTATAACACAAAATATCTGTATGATAATTTTATGGAACATAAGCCACAAAATGTATATGCAATATTAATTCCGTTATCTGAGTTAGAAGTATTTGATGACGGTGTGTATGTAAAAAATACTGACCAAAAAATAAATATTCTATATAGATTATATCCAACTGAATTATTAATAAAAGATAAATCTAACGATGGATATCCTATAGGAATGAAAATGATTGAACTTCATAATGAAGGGAAAATTTATTTAGTTAATCCACCAGAAGCCTTAATTATGCAGGATAAACGAATTCCTGCAATGTTGCATTATTTAAATGATAAATATTGTTTTTACTCAAAACGAGAATCTAATTATATAAAAAAATATGTTCCATTTAGTGGTCTAAGTTTTGAAGGCATACTCAATGTTAGTTCGGCAGATAAGATTATAAAAAAACCTATATATGGTCGTGAAGGCAGTGGAATAACTATTTATGACCGCAATAAAAATATTATTGAACAATCTACTGTATTTAACGAAAATAACGAAAATGTTCAATATATTTATGAGGAATATATTGAACAAACTAAGAGTTCAATAATGACTGCAGAAAATATTAAATTAAATGGTTATATAACATACAGTGTTTTTCTGTTAAATGGTGAAGCTGTGGGGTTATATGGAAGGTTTGATGTCAATAAAATTTGTGGTGTTGAAGCATTATGGTTACCTATATGTATGACAGATACAAAAGGAACTATTACTTCAATAAAAAATGAATTTAATTTTAAATAGAGGTATATATTATGTTAATTATTGTATTATTACTTGTTATGATTATTTTATTTCAAAATATTAAAAATAATGCTCTTAAAATGTGGATGGCAGAACATTATTGCATTGTTCCTACCAATGAGGATGAAGCAAAATATATGTCAAAATATTTTAGTAATAGTATAGCTAAAATAAAAAATTGGTGGAAAAATTTATAAATTAAAACTCATCGAATTCATAGTGTCAATTTTGACGCGGTTAATCTATTTTAAATACAGATTAACGTTATCCTATAAAAAACTGGTCGAATTCGACCAGTTAAAAAAGAAGGTGTTTTATGATGAAAGTAATTGATATTTCTGCATGGCAAGAGAATATTGATTGGAAAGCAGTAAAAGATATTGGTATAGGTGGAGTTATTATAAAAATAGGTGAAAAAACTCATTTAGATGATATGTTTATCACTCATGTAAATAATGCTGTAACTTATAATCTACCTTACGGCATATATTATTATGCTCATGCTTCAACAATTGATGAAGCTATAGCAGAAGCTAATTGGGTAGATAAACAAATCAAAACATATCTCAATGGACAAAATCCTCCACTTGGCATCTGGTATGATGCTGAAGATAAAGATATGTTAGACGGATACTTAAACGTAGTTTATCCTATTGCTAATTTTATCAGCACATTATTGGATAAAGGGTATAACTATGTAGGCTTATATAGTTCTTATAATTGGCTCACAAATATTATAGACTTAAAAGCACTGCCAGATTATGTACCTATTTGGTCAGCTCAATATTATCATCAAAATAGCTTTGCTATGGAAAATCCCCATCGCATTTGTCGAATGTGGCAATATACTGATTGTGAACGAATTGGGGATATGAGGCTTGACTGTAATGTCTACTATGAATGATTACGAGGTAACAAATTTACTCTTAACTACAAACCATGTAGGTATAATACAACAACCTCAAATAAATCAAATTACAGAAAGCGGAGATATTCTCACGCTAGATGTATTAAAAAATAAAATCAATGAGATAATTCAATTATTAAATAATGCAGAAATCACAAAATGAAGGAGTGTTTATCATGATTAAAACCATTAAACTTGTAAGTAAAGAACCAATTGAAGGTATTACAAAAGCAAATATTAAAGATATTTTTGAAACATCTAAAAATCCTAACCAGGTATTATTGGATAATGTACCTGAATTTTGCTTTATGCAGGGCGATGTACTTTATTTTACAGGGCTTAGAGCATTAAATCCTTGTATTGAAGAAATGAAAGTGAACACACTTGAATGATGTGCTTAGTAAGATTAAAAAATATAAATATATTATTATTGGCGGTATTATTATTGTGGTCTTGTATGTGTGCAGTCTGTGGAGCGACAGAAAAGACTTATACGATAACGGAGAGTCAGTTAACAACATTAGAAACGAACTTGACCGAGCTGAAAAATCAAAACAAGATATTGAAGGAACAGCTTCAGATATCAAAGGAACAAGTACAAAACTTGAAAGCTCAATCGGAACAGCTACAGATGCAAGTGAACGATTTGACCAGCTCATTAACGAATGCCAATCAATTATTGACAAAATACGAAAACAACCAGCAGAAAAATAAAAGTTATACAATCGGTGTGGGAGGTGGTTCCAATGGTTTAGGTTTATATGCATCCAAAGATAAAACATGGATGTATTTAGATAAGGATACAGCCACAATTGGGTGGCAGATTAATTTTTAAAAAAGGAGTTATATCCTAGTATAATTAAATAACGTTTTCTTTTATTGCTAAAAATAAGCCCCTATTACCTAGAATTTTCTAAGTGATAGGGGCTTTTATTTATTTTTAATTATTAAAGGTATTTATATAAGTACATAGAATATTATTTATTATGGAGTGATAATATATGTTAAATATTTTTAATTATAGTACAGATAATTTTCCTGTAAATTATCCAGAAACAATTATTGAAAAAAGTGATGGAATAACAGATGCAGAAAAATACTTAAATGAATTGAGTGAAAAAACATTTTTATCTTTATGGAGTTATCCTAATTTATATACTGATCAAAATAAAAAAAATGAAACATCTGTTGGTAAAGAATTATGTGATTTGTTGGTTATTTTTGAAAATCATATAATTATTTTTTCAGATAAAAATTGTAATTTTAACGATATACCAAGTGGAAAATTATCTGATAAAGAGTTAAATATAAAATGGAAACGTTGGTATAAAAAATCAATAGAAAAATCTGCTGGGCAAATATATAAGGCAGAAGATTGGATACGTAACCATTCAGATAGAATATTTTTAGATGATAAATGCAAAAAAAGATTTCCATTTGATATTGCAAACAAAAAAGATGTAATTATTCATAGAATTGTTGTAACTCATTCAATAGCTGATATATGTAAAAAATATACTGGTAATAAGTACGGAAGTTTTTTCATTGATTCAAACATAATTGGTAATGAACAAGAATTTAGTATAGGTTATATTAATGAATATAAAAAATTTGTTCATATATTGAATGATTTTAGTTTAAATTTATTAATGAAAGAATTAGATACAGCACCAGATTTCATTAATTATTTAACTAGAAAGGAAGATTTGTTTAAAAAGACTAATGTTGTTGCATTTGGCGAAGAAGATATGTTAGCTCAATACTTGTCTATAACAGATGACAATGGAATTCATAATTTTATTGATAAAAATAATAATGACTTTTTTTATAAAGGTAATAGCGAACATAATTTAATTATATTTGAGAATGGTGCATGGGAAAATATAATTAATAATATACAATATTTAAATAAAAAAAAGGCTGATAAAATAAGTTATGCATGGGACTATTTGTTAGAAAAATCAATTAAACATTATATGTCTGGCACACAATTATATAAGAATGAATTAACAAATATGAATGAAGATATGCAAATGTTTACTATATTATCTAGTTTTAATAGATTTGAGCGAAGATATATTGCTAAATCTATAATTACTTTTGTTAAGATGATAGGAAAAGGCGAGCGAGGAACTAGACAAATTTTATTAAATAATAATATCATTTTATTAATAGCAATTATTCCTAGAGATATAACAAGAGATATAACAGATGAAAAAGTTTTTAGAGAAAAACGTAGAAACTTGTTAGAAAAGTATGTAATTGCCTCTAAAATAGAACATATGTCTATAAATAAATTTATAGGATTAGCGATTGAAAGTATAGATTCACCTAATGAGAGTGAGGATTTTATGTATTTAGATACAGCTGATTGGAATGATGATGATATAAAAAAAGCAAAGGAGATTAAAAATTCTTTGATACAAGCTAATCTTTTAAAAGAACGAAATGTTAAAATGGCTCAGGTAGAAGAATATCCAACAATAAATTTCGATGTTAAAATGAATGGAAAAAATAGAAATAAACCATGTCCTTGTGGTAGTGGGAAAAAATTCAAAAATTGTTGTGGAAAATATTGAGACTTTATTATTTGTATAAAAAAGAGAGTAGATTAACTACTCTCTTTTTTTATTCAATAATTTTTTTTCGGCTGGAATAATGATTTCTTCATAACGATCTACTTTTTTATTTAAGCGTTCAATAACTAAATTCATAGTATCAATTTGTTTCTGGAGACGGTCACGTTGTTCTACTAAAATAGCTTTGCGAGCTTCTGCTGTACCTTCTTGATAAAATAAATGAACATAATCAATCAATGCTTCAATTTGAACTCCAGCATCACGAAGGCAACGGACAAATTCAATCCAATTACATGATTCTTGGTCAAAATCACGAATACCATTTGGTTTACGTGGTACAGGTGGAATTAAACCAATACGTTCATAGTAACGAATAGTATCAGCAGAAATATTATATTTTTCACTAACTTCTTTGATTGTCATAATAAAAAAACTCCTTTGCTATTAAATGCTTTTAAATTAGTTGTATACCAGCAGAACGCATACATTTTATAAATTCAATCCAATTACATGATTCTTGGTCAAAATCACGAATACCATTTGGTTTGCGTGGCACAGGTGGAATTAAACCAATACGTTCATAATAACGAATAGTATCGGGGCTGAGATCGTATTTTTGACTTACTTCTTTAATAGTCATATTATCACGTCCTTATTAAGTTTTATACTTAAGAATATAATAGCATTTGAAGTAAACTCTAAGTCAATAATTTTTACTTTGAAAGGAAGTTTTTTATGCATCAAAAAGAAGAAATTATTAATTTGTGGTTTAAAATGTGGATTTATAAAAAAGATTTAGGAATGGAGAATATTTTTTCACAAAATATAAAATATATAGAGAGCTATGGTGTAAAGTATGAGAATTTATTAGAAGTAAAACGTTGGTTTCATGAATGGAATAAAAAGAATACGGTATTATCATGGGAGATAAAAGATTTTTGGCATAAAGATAATAAAACAATGGTTGTTTGGCATTTTAAGTGTCTTTTTGAAGGTAAAGTTGATGAATTTGAGGGAAATAGTATTATTTATTGGAATGAAAATTTTAAGATAGATTTTTTAAAAGAATTTGCTTGTAAATTACCACAGATAAATCCATATAGGTAAATAATAAAATTTACAGAATTTATTTAGTGGAATAATAAAAGAATTAAGCCTCCAATTGTTGGCATAGCGACAATGGCAAATTTTAAGATTGGTTTTGGTGCTAGATGTGTAAATTTTGAGCCAGCAAAAGCACCTATCATTAATCCAGATACTGTTTGTAGAAAAATAGTGAAATCTAAATTTCCAGAAGTGAGATAACCCAAACCACCAGAAGCAGAAATAGGAAGAATAATCAACATACATGTTCCGATAGATTTTAAAAGTGGAACACCAAATATAATTAATAAGCTAATTTGAATAAAAGCAGCAGCTCCTATGCCAAAAGCACCAGATAAAAAGCCATTGATACAACCGACTAATATACCATAGATATAGAATTTTTTGCCAGCTAATGATGTAGTTGGAACTTTTAAATATTTATTTAATAAATCATTATGATATACTTTTATATACAAAATTAGAGCTGATAGAATAATCATTAAAGCAGTAAAAATACTTAAAATATTTTCGGGTATGAATGTGGAAAATTTAGCACCAATGAAAGCTCCAATTACACCGCCTAAACCAATGATTAGACCAGTTTTTAATTCTACTTCATTTTCACGTAAATGGCTTACAACACCAGATATCATAGTAAAAACCATAGAAGATAAGGCAACACCTAATGCTATATGAATAGGAATGTTAAAACCAACTGTAAGTAATGTAATAGTAACACCAGCGCCACCTGCTCCAACAAAACCAATTAATGTACCTAGCAATAACATAGATAAAAATATCATAAAAAATTCACCTCGAATTTTAATTTTTTATTATAGATTTTACTATAAAAAATAATAGTGATAGTGTAAAAGAAAAAGCCTAGTGAAAATTCACTAGGCTTAATTTGTTTATTTAATTTTATTTGATATGAGATGTTAAATTACATCATACCAGGCATTCCGCCGCCCATGCCAGCACCAGCCATAGCAGCAGGATCAGCTTTTTCAGGTTTATCAGCAACGATTGTTTCAGTTGTGAGAACCATAGCAGCGATACTTGCAGCATTTTGTAATGCGCTACGAGTAACTTTTGCAGGGTCAACGATACCAGCAGCAATCATATCCATGTATTCGCCAACTAAAGCATTGTAACCAACGCCTACACCAGCGGATTTTACATGTTCAACAACTACAGAACCTTCAAGACCAGCATTGTTTGCGATCTGACGAACTGGTTCTTCAATAGCACGTTTTACGATTTCAACACCAGTTTTTACATCGCCTTCAGCTTCAATGTTTTCAAGAGCAGGTTGAATATCGATGAAAGTAGTACCACCACCAGCAACGATACCTTCTTCAACAGCAGCACGAGTAGCATTTAAAGCATCTTCGATACGGAGTTTTTTATCTTTCATTTCAACTTCTGTAGCAGCACCGATTTCAATTACAGCTACGCCACCAGATAATTTAGCAAGACGTTCTTGTAATTTTTCTTTATCGAAGTCGGAAGAAGTTTCAGCGATTTGTTTTTTGATGATTTCAGCACGAGCTGCGATTTCAGCTTTGTCGCCAAAACCGTCAACAATTGTAGTTTCTTCTTTGGAAGCACGTACTTGACGAGCACGACCGAGGTCTTCAAGTTCTACGCTATCAAGTTTACGGCCAAGTTCTTCACTGATTACATTACCACCAGTTAAGATAGCGATATCTTCGAGCATAGCTTTACGACGATCACCAAAACCAGGAGCTTTAACAGCAAGAGCTTTGAATGTACCACGAAGTTTGTTAACTACGATAGTAGCAAGAGCTTCACCGTCGATATCTTCAGCGATGATAACGAGTTCTTTACCTTGTTTTACAACTTTTTCAAGGATTGGGAGAATGTCTGCGATTGCAGAGATTTTGCGGTCAGTGATAAGAATGAAAGGATCATCCATAACAGCTTCCATTTTATCTGTATCAGTAACCATGTATGGAGAAATGTATCCACGGTCGAATTGCATACCTTCTACAACGGAAAGGTTAGTCTGCATACCTTTGGATTCTTCAACAGTGATAACACCGTCTTTACCAACTTTTTCCATAGCGTCAGCAATTAATGCACCAGTTTCTTCATCAGCGGAAGATACGGAAGCAACTTGAGCGATAGCTTCTTTACCTTCAACTTTTTGAGCTTTTGCTTTGATTTCTTCAACTAATGCAGCAACAGCTTTTTCAATACCTTTTTTGAGAACCATTGGATTTGCACCAGCAGCTACGTTTCTCATACCTTCACGAATCATAGCCTGAGCAAGTAATGTAGCAGTAGTTGTACCGTCACCAGCGATATCGTTAGTTTTTGTAGCAACTTCTTTTACAAGCTGAGCGCCCATATTTTCGAATGGATCTTCAAGTTCAATGTCACGAGCGATAGTAACACCATCGTTAGTGATAGTTGGAGCACCGAATTTTTTATCTAAAACAACGTTTCTGCCTTTTGGGCCAAGTGTAACTTTAACAGCGTTAGCGAGTGCATCAACGCCTCTACCAAGAGCTTGACGAGCTTCTTCGCCAAATAATACTTGTTTAGCCATTTATAAAGAACCTCCTAGGATTATACATTAAAATTGTAATTAATTAGTTTCTGTTAATTATTCAACAACAGCTAAGATATCGCTATCTCTAACGATTAAATAATCAGTACCATCGAATTTTACATCAGTACCAGCATATTTAGAGAAGATTACTTTGTCGCCTACTTTTACATCAAGAGCAACTTTTTTGCCTTCTACATATTTGCCGTCGCTTACTGCAACAACAGTACCTTCTTGTGGTTTTTCTTTTGCTGTATCTGGTAAAACGATACCACTTGCAGTTTTAATATCGCCTTCAGAAACTTTAATAACAACTCTGTCGCCTAATGGCTTAATCATTGTATATTCCTCCTATGCGTAAATAGATTTTATAACTAAGTTAATTTATAGTTGTTAGCACTCTTTATAAGTGAGTGCTAACTCACAATTCCTATAATAAACAATTTTACAGAAAAAATCAATAGGCAGAAGAAAAATTTTTGATTTTTTGTCCTATTTAATTTATGTTATAATTTTATTGTAAGTATTTGTTTCATAAGGTGGTTAAGATATGGCTAGTATTCGTGATGTAGCTAAATTGGCACAGGTGGCACCAAGTACGGTATCATTGGTATTGAATAATAAGGGTTATGTATCAGAGGTATCAAGAAAAAAAGTATTAGATGCAATAGAAAAATTAAATTATGTACCAAATGAGTTGGCAAGAAATTTGTATAGAAATTGTACAAATATTATCGGTGTAGTAGTTCCAGATATTGCTCATCCTTTTTTTGGAGCTTTTATTAGATTTTTAGAAGTAGCTTTATATAAACATAATTATAAAATAATGGTTTGTTCAACGATTGAAAGAGAAAATGCAGAACATGAATTAGTTGATATGCTAAGAAGACAAATGATAGATGGTATTATTATGGGTTGTCATTCTTTAGAAGTTGATTTATATGATAATGTCAATAAACCTATTGTAGCTTTTGATAGAATTATTAATAATAAGATACCAATTATTCGTTCTGATCATGCACAAGGCGGAAGATTAGCTGCTCAAGCTATGTTAAAAGCAGGATGTAAGCATCCTTTGCAAATAATAGGAGCAAAAAGCGTTACTACACCAGCCCATTTGCATCATGCTACTTTTAGAGAAGAAATGCTTAAAGCTAAGGTAGATATAAAAGATTATGAAATGGAATGGAATAAATTTAGTATGGATTATTTTTGCCAGGTAGCTAAAGAAATCTTTGAAAGATATCCTGAAATTGATGGTATTTATGGAACTGATATGATAATTTGTGCTTGTTATGCTGAAGCTTGTAAACATAATTTAAAAGTACCTCAAGATATAAAATTAATTGCTTATGATGGAACTTTAATAACTAATTGTGGATTATTAAATATAACATCAATTGTGCAACCAATAGAGCAGTTAGCCCAAAAAACGGCACAAATGATAGTTTCTTTGATAAAAAATGAAGATATCGAAAAAGAAATAATAATGCCAGTATCTTTAAGACAAGGAGATACTTGCTAAGATAAAAGGAATAAGTCCTTTTATCAATATAAATATCAGAAAATAAATTCTTTTTTGTTGTTTTAAAAAAATGTTGATTTTTTAAAAAGATAGTGATATTATTATTTCAGGAAATATAAAACGCGTTTGATATAAAGTAGATTTTTATATTTCCAAATATTTTTAATCAAAAATCGAACCGGTTTTATAAATTTATTATAATAGGAGTGAAAAATTTGAAACACAATGAAGCACTATTAAAAGCTGAAAAATTTCAACAAAAAATGGAGACGATTGCACAGAATGATTATTGGAGACCACAATACCATATAGCTGCACCAGCTAATTGGTTAAATGATCCTAATGGATTTTGTTTTTATAAAGGTGAATATCATTTATTCTATCAATATCACCCATATTCTAGCCAATGGGGTCCTATGCATTGGGGTCATGTAGCTAGTAAAGATTTGGTAGATTGGGAACATAGACCAATAGCGCTTGCGCCTACTGATGAATATGATAAAGATGGTTGTTTTTCTGGTAGCGCTATTGAAAAAGATGGTAATTTATATCTATTATATACAGGTCATGTAGATTTAGATAATAGTAATGGTGGTAATGATAGAATTGAAACACAATGTTTAGCTGTTAGCCATGATGGTTTGTGTTTTGATAAAGTAGAAAACAATCCTGTAATTAAATCTTTACCTGAAAATTTAAATATAAGAACAGAACATTTTCGCGATCCTAAGGTTTGGAAACATGGAGATTGGTATTACACTGTAGTAGGCGTGCAAACTAAAGAGGAAAGTGGGCAAGTAGTTGTATATAAATCTCAAGATTTAATTAATTGGGAATTTTTGAATATTATGGCTACATCTAGTGTAAAAGAAAATTTAGGATTTATGTGGGAATGTCCTAATTTTGCAGAAGTTAATGGTCATGAGGCGTTAATTTTATCTCCACAAGGTGTAAAACCAGAAGGTAATAAATTCTTAAATGTACATCAATCTGGATATTTCTTAGGAAAGATGGATTATCAAACAGGTATATTCCATAGAGATAGCAAATTTGATTTATTAGATTATGGTTTTGATTTTTATGCACCACAGATAATGCAAGATGAAAAAAATAATCGTTGTTTAATGATTGCTTGGCTCGATATGTGGGAAAGTAATATGCCAGAACAAGAAAATCATTGGGCTGGTATGATGAGTATACCACGAGTTCTTGAAGTAAAAGATAATATGATTTATAGCAAACCTATTGAAGAATTGAGTAAGTTATATAAATTAAAAACACATCATGAGCAAGTAATAGATGATGTTATTTCTTTTGATGATGTGAATGGTGATTGTTATAAATTGGATATAGATTTTGATTTAAAAAACGCACAGGGCTTTGCATTAAAACTACGTGTATCAGCTACAGAAGAAACAGTAATTTCATATGATAAAGATACTAAGAAATTTAAATTAAATCGTGATAAATCTGGTTGTGGTGTAAATGGAGAACGTGAAGTTTATATCGAACCGGTTGGAGAAAAAATGAATTTACAAATTTTCAGCGACCGTTCATCATTAGAAATTTTTATAAATGATGGACAACGTGTTTTAAGTTCTAGAATTTATCCATCTAAGGAAGCAAAAGGAATCGTATTTATACCAAATGGAAACATAAAAACAAATATAGATTTTTATGAAATTTAAGGAGCGTTTATAATGAAAAATTTAATTTATTGGAAATTAAGTGCATTCTTCTTCGTATATTTTTTCTCATGGTTAGTATTTTTTGCATTTTTACCAATATGGTTTGGTCAAAAAATTCAGTTAACTGGTATGCAAATAGGTACAATTTATGCAGGTAATGCTATCTTTAGTATGGTATTACAGCCTTTTTATGGATATCTTTCAGATAAAATAGGAATGAAAAGATATTTACTATTTTTCATTGTTATTTTAGTTGCTTTAACAGGTCCATTCTTTGTGTTTGTCTATGAACCATTGTTAAAAAATAACTTTTATGTTGGTGCAGTTATTGGTTCTTTTGTATTAAGTCTTGCTTATTATGCAGGTGTTGCAGTTATTGAATCTTTTATTGAAAAATGCGGTCGTATCTATAATTTTGAATTTGGTCGTGCTCGTGCATGGGGTTCTCTTGGTGCTGCTGTAGGTGTATTTTGTGCAGGTCGTGCATTTAATTATGATCCAGACCTTATTTTCTGGATGGCTTCTGGTGGAGCAATTATTCTTCTTTTAATATTATTAACAGTACGTATTGATGAAAGTAAGGCTGATTTTATAAAATCTGAACCAATTAATTTAACAAATGTAAAACATTTATTCAGCATTAAAGATGTTTGGCTTTTCATGATTTTTATTTTAGGTTCTGCTTGCGTATATGGTGTATTTGATCAACAATTTGCTATTTACTATGCTTCTTTATTCCCAACTGTTGAACAAGGTAATGAAACTTTTGGTTATTTGAACTCTTTACAAATATTCCTTGAAGCTGGCGGTATGTGTATAGCACCATTTATTGTTAATAAAATTGGTCCAAAACATGGTTTAATCTTAGCAGGTTCTATCATGACTTTTAGAATGATTGGTTCTGGACTCGCAAATGATCCAATTAGTATTTCTATCATTAAATTATTGCATGCTATCGAATTAGCTATTTTATTAGTATCTGTATTTAAATATTTGGCTAAGAATTTTGATACAAGATTGTCTTCTGTATTGTATCTAGTAGGTTATCAATTATCCAACCAATTAGGTTCAGCTATATTATCCCCAATTGTAGGAAATCTTTATGATACTGTTGGTTTCAAAGTAGCATATCTATTCTTAGGTGCTGTTGTAGGTGTATTTACTGTATTCGGTGCATTTGTATTGATTTCAGATAAAAGAATACCAAAAGAAAAACAAAGTGAATTAAAAGAATATATTCAAAATGAAGGATAGGTGAATTGGATTGGATAAGAATATTGTTATCAGTATTAGCCGTAAATATGGTTGTGGTGGTCGTGAATTAGCACAGATATTAGCTGAAAAATTGAATATTAAATTGTATGATAGAAAAATCGTGCATATTGCAGCAGCTAAATTGGAAACTGATGATTTAAATGAAAATGATTTATTAGAATTAGAAAATACTGTTAATCCATTAACTATGGCATTTTTTCCATTTCGTTCATTTGGTATTAATTTAGGCGAAGCAAGTAGAGGTATATTTTTGTCTGAAGCAAAAGCTATTAGAAGATTAGCTAATAGTGGAAGTTGTGTCATCTTGGGAAGATGTGCTGATTTTGTACTTGATGATTTGCCAAATCATTTTTCTATATTTGTTACTGCTGATGATGAGTTTAGAACTGAAAGAGGGAAAAATGTTTATGGCGGTAAAACTTTAAAAGAATTAAATATTGAAGATAAAAAAAGAGGAAGATATTACAATTATTACACGGGTAAAGAATAGGGAGACCCTACAAATTATAATTTAGTTGTAAATGTAAGTAAATTTTCATTAGATGAGGTTGCTGAAGCGATTATAAAATATATTGAAAAAGTTCAAGTAAATAGAACAAAATAATTTTTAGTGATTTTATTTTGAGCAAAAATTTATTTTAAATAAAAATTTTATGTTTTAGGGAGAGAATTTATTATGTTTAATAAATCTACATTAACTATTACAACATCTGCTTTAGTTTTAATGAGTACGGGAGTAGCAGGAGCTGCTAGCAACCCATTTAGTGATGTTC